>JADHEF010000054.1_pt1 | contig 139053 bp, 108 predicted proteins | sample 8952391 | NCBI WGS metagenome assembly JADHEF01 (sample SAMN16124439, study PRJNA663245) | bioreactor sludge metagenome | isolation source: sludge (nitrite) | place: India:Bengaluru | collected 2019-02-28 | reverse complement strand
CGCTAAGGCAACTCGTCTCTCTACCCACTTAAACCAAACTGGGGATACATGAGGGGCGGACCGGAATTTTCCACGCAAACAGCTTGAGAAGGGGCGGGAATATTTGCTATACTTCGCTAAGTCCCAATACCAGTATGTCTTAACGGAGCGAGAAAAATGGCAAATATCAAGTCCCAGAAGAAGCGCATTCTGACCAATGAACTGGCCCGTCAACGCAACCAGTCGGTGCGTTCGGGCATGAAGACCATGGTGAAGCACGCGATGACGGCCATCGAAGCCAGCGACGCGGAAGCCCTGAAGACCACGGTGCCGGAGGCCCTGTCGGCCATTGACCGCGCCGCCTCCAAGGGTGTCATCCACCGCAACGCCGCCGCCCGCAAGAAATCCACCATCCAGACGCGCGCCGCGCGCGTCGGCAAGGCCGAATAGTACCAGAGACATTGCGACTGTCAAGCCGCACCGGGTGCAACCATCCGGTGCGGCTTGTGTGTTTGCCCCCTGATTATTTCCTGCGCAGGGCCTTGATCATTTCCAGGAGCCGTCCTTCTATCTGGTCCTGGCGGAGGGTGCCCTCCCGGTCAATCAGCACGGTTTGGGGGATGAAGGTGGTCTTGTAGTTGCTGAAGGTGACAAAGGGATCGGCGTCCCTGCCGACGGGAAAGCGCACGTCGAGCCGTTTCAGGTAGTCCGCGATTTCGTCGGGCTCGCTGCTGGCATCGTGGATTCCCAGCACCACCACATCGTCCACGCCCTGGTAGAGGTCATGGAGGGCGCGGAGTTCCCCGAGGCGGTTCATGGCGAAGGGGCTGTCGTCGAAGCCCCCCCAAAGGGTCATGACCACCACATTTCCCTTCAGCGCCGCAAGGTCCAGGGGCTGAGTGTTGAACCAGTCGGAGCACTGGAACGCCGGGGCGGGCTTGCCAATCATGGAGGAAAGGTCGTTCCGTCCCATGATGGGCGGGCGCTTTGAAAGGTCCACCTCGAAGGGCTCCAACTGTACGGCCAGATCGGGGGCGGTGTCCAGGTTCACCTTGAATTCCTTGCGCAGGAAGCGCAGGGCGTGCTCGGCGCGGAAGGTGACCGTGTTTTGGTCCGGCTGGTAGTCAAAGCGCAGGAGAAATGCGCCGTCGGCGTCGGTGAGCAGGCGGATTGGCTGGGGCAGGTCGGTGGATTCCACCAGCACCCTTCCGGGCGTTTCGCCGTCTTCGAGGGTCACCCTCCCCTTTATCACGGGCAGTTCAAGGAGGCGGACGGGTTGAAGTTCCGCGGTCATTGCTTCCCCCATGGACACGGGAATGCGGGGGAGGGACGCGGTGCGGAAACCGGGCGGCGGGGAAATCAGCAGTTCCCCGTCGGCATAGCCCGCCTTCATGGCAAAACGCCCGTTCCCGTCCGTGAGGGTTTCGTCAAAAATGGCGGTCTTTGCCCGGAAACCCACGCGCACCCCCGGACAGGGCTTTCCGTCGGGCAGCACCACGGAACCGCTGATGAGGCGCGGCGGCAGCAGGACCAAATCCGCCACGGTTTCCGCGCCTGACACGTCGATTGACACGGGCTCGGGGGAGGCATGGTCGGGATGGCCCGCCACGGCCAGGTATCCGCCGGGCGCGATCCGGACCGCATAGAAGCCCTCCGGATCGGTGAGCATGTCGGCGAATTTTTTCTGCCCCTCCAGGCCGGACTGGAAGATGGACACCCGCGCGGAGGACACGGGTTTTCCCTCCAGCGTCACCCGGCCCCGCACGGCGACCCCCTCGTATAGCTGGACGTCCTGCCGCTTCTCCCGGACGGGCAGGTAGGCCACGTTGGAGTCCGCATATTTGAGATGGCCCACCACCAGTTTGGCGAAGCCGTCCGCCGGAATACCGGCCACGTCAATTTCGCCGCTGTCGTTGGCGCGCATCTGCGGGAACCCCTCCCGCGCCAGATCCTCCACGGACACGGCGAATTCGTCGCACACCACCATGGCCCGCACCTTCGCGCCGGGCAGGGGGTTGAAGTTCCCGTCGGTGACCCGGATTTTGATTGTTCCGGGATTGTCCTTGAAAACGAGTTCCACCGACTCATCCACGGCCAGAAGCCCGGAGCGCCCCGCCAGGGGGCTGCCCTCCCGCAGGGCAACCAGCTCGGTGCGCGCCACCTGGAGCCCCTCAAAGGAAAAAGAACCGTCCCCGCCGGTGACGGTTTTTCTCACCTGCCGGTCCTGAGCCACCCACACGGACACCCCGCCGGCGGGGTTCTTTGCCGAATCCAGCACTTTGCCGGACAGGGTAACCGTGAAAGCGGGCGGGGAAAGTGCCACCAACAAAAGGGCAAGAGCCAGTCGTGTCATGCGCATTGGGGTTCCGTTTGGTTATTTCAGGCCGCGGAGCAGGTGCAGGGGCGGCAGGCCGAAGGTGGCCATGCGGAGCGCGCCCCCGGAGTCAAGGAGCAGGGTTCCCGCCGCGCCCGGCGGCGAACCGGAAAACACCGGGATGGGCGCGCCGCCGCAGGTGTGGCCGCCCCGGACAAAGAGCACCGGCTGAACCGGCGGGGAGCCCGCCGCGCGCATTGCCGCGGAAAGTGTTTCAACCATCAAGTCCGCCTCGCCCGCGTCGCAGTACACCAGCAGGGCCGGACCTGCGGCGGGTTCGGGGCCGCACAGGCGCGTTCCCGCGCGCCAGTTCGCCGGGGGCGCACCGGACGGGGTCCGGCCGGAAACCTCCTGCCGGATGGTTATGTTTCCCAATTCCTTGGCCTCCCCCGGCGCGAGATTAAAGGGCGCGGGGCCCGCCTGAACATCGGAATCCGCCCCCACGGCGCACTGCTGGGGAATGCCGGCGGGCACGGCGGGCCAAACGAAACGGCCGGCCGCGTCGGTGACGGTGCGCCACATCAGCAGGGGCTCGGCTTCGGCGCTTTCCGGAAAGGCCGCGCCCACGGGAACATTTGCCGCCGGATTGCCCCTGGCATCGAGCACCGTCCCTGAAACCGTGCCAAAGGGAATCAGCTTCACCAGCGCGCCCGCCGCCTGCGCCCTGTCAATGGCAAACACGGCGCCGTCGGGCCGGGACGGATGCTCCACCATGCCAATAATCCGCCCGTCGGCGGGCAGGTTGGCCACCCGTATGTCAGCCCAGCCGTCCTTGTCCGTGACAAGCCATCCCGTCTGGCGGGGACGCAGCAGGGTGATGACCGCCCCGGCAACGGGCGTCTTCTCGTCCTCCCCCACCGCCTGCACCCGGAAATTGGGCAGGGGGGCCAGCCACATGCCGGGAAGGTCCAGGGCCTTTCCGCCGGTGACAATCACCCGGATTGCCCTGGGATCGGGCGGGAGAAAGCCCGGCGTGGCCTCAAAGTACACCACATTGTCCCCCTCGGCGGCGGTGAGGTTGAATTCGCCGTTGGGGCCGGTCCGCACCACGGAGGCGATGTTTCCACTACTTTCCAGGCGGATGCGCGCGCCCTCGATGGGTTTGCCCGACACCGCGTCGGCAATGCTTCCCCTGACCGAGCCCGCCGCGGCAAGACCCAAATGCCCCGTGGTTTCCGGGGTTTCACCGGTGATGGTGACACGCTGCCATCCCGGGGTGGCCATGCCCGATGCGGTGGCCTGGCACAGGTACACGCCCGGTTTCAGCCGCAGGCTGTACACGCCGAAACCGTCTGTTTTCACCAGCGACGAGTCGTGGGGCGGCTGGGCGTTCCGCACCACCACGGAGGCCCCGGAAACAGGCGACTGGTTGGCGCGCGTCCTCACCTCCCCGCGCAGCAGCACACCCCTGTAAAGTGTAATCACCGCGTCCGAAGCGTTGGAGGCAATGTTTTCCACGGCCTCCTGGGCATAGTCGGGATGGACGGCCTTCAAGGCGACCCGTGTGTTCGCGGGCAGATTCCCCACGCTGAAAGAGCCGTCCTTCGCGCTGACGGGCTCTGAAAACCCGAATTCCGCCAGCTTCGAGAGGGGAATGCCCACCTTGCCGGAGGAGAGCACGGCCACCCGGGTGATGCGCGCCCCCGCAACGGGGGTGTTCTTGTCCGCCACGACCCTGCCGGAGAGGGTGCAGGCGGGGGAAAGGATGATGCGCAGCCCCGCCACGGTTTCGCCAAGCGCCGCGTTGACATGCACGCCGCCAAAGCCGAAACCCTCGGCCACGGCAAAAATGCCCACCGCGCCCTGGTAGGCGCCGGTGAAGGAGAAGGCACCCGCGGCGTCCACGGTTCCGGCGGCGACATCACCGGCCGCGCCGGGCTCGATGAAAACACGGGCCGAGGGGATGGCGCCGCCGGACTCGTCGCTGATGACGCCGGTGAGGGTGGTGGTTTGGGCGAAAACCGCCGTGGAGAACAGGAGCACCGGGACGATACGCGGCAACCAGCACATGGCAGACTCCCCGTGAAAGGTTTCAGGCGCACGACTAAGGCGCCATGGTAACGCAAGGGCCGCCGCCGCGCCAAAAAAAGCGGCGCAACCGGCGGATATGCTATTATAAACACCGTGCGGCGTCCGCCGCCATGAACCAGGGCATTCCCCCCAAACAAAGGGCACGCTAATTATGGAACCACTCACCAGCGCACAGCGCAAATACCTGCGCGGACTGGCAAACCGCCTGGACGCCCTGGTCATTGTCGGCAAGCAGGGCGTGACGGACAACCTCATTCAGGCCGTTGACGACGCGCTGACGGCGCACGAACTGATCAAGGTGCGGTTCAACGAGTTCAAGGACGAGAAGGACGCGCTTTCGGAAACCATCGCGGGCGCGACATCAAGCCACGTCGCGGGGCGCATCGGCCATGTGCTGATTCTCTACCGCGAACAGCCGGACCCCGAAAAGAGGGCCATTCGGCTTCCCTCCTGAGCCCCGCAAAAAAAAGCGCCGGACACTGGGTGCCCGGCGCGGGTAAAATCTTCCGGCCTACGAGGCGGCGCCGCCGATGGTGGTGCCGGTTTTTTCCTCGATCAGCTTCTGGAGCCCGGTGATCTTGAGATCCATCATGATTGCCGACTTGTCGGCGTCCCACACCGGCTCACCCTCAATGACCAGCCCCTGCTTGGCCCTGGCTTCAGCAACAATACCAGGCCAAAGGCCCGCAAGTATGAACTGTAGTCCGGGGCCGCCTTCCGAGGTGGTGTCCAGCCGGACCAGCGCCTTGAGTGTGTCAAAGTCAAGCAGGTCGGCGGTAAGCCTCACGTCATGAATCAGCACCAGGGCGTTCAGGATCATGTTGCCGTACTGGCCGTTCAGCAGTTCCTCCCAGTCGTTTCCTGAAGCGGCCGCGGCGCAGGCCACCAGCGTGAGGGCGTCGCCGTTCCGGTTGTCCAGCACCGCCTCCAGATGATGGCCGCCCTCGACGAGCAGGGGCTCCACCGCCGCCTTGTTTTTCCAGTTTTCCATGATTTTCTGTTCAAGCGTGTCCGGAATGGCCAGCGTGCCAGCCGCGCGCATAATTCCACGCTCCGGGATTTCCATGCCGTCCGTGGTCCACTTGATCTGCTTGATTCCGGCAAGGGTGTTGTTTTTGTTAAGCTCTGAGACCAACGCGGGTCCGCCCCGTTTTTCATTGACAAACAGGGAGAGGTTCAGCACCCCCTTGGAAAAGTCGGGCGTGCCCAGCAGCGCCGCCTCGCGGGGAAGGGCCATGTCTAGGATGTCCTCCAGTTTAAAGGAGGAGGCGAGCGAGGGGGGCATGCTCTCCGCGTAAACATGTTTAACGACCGCCAACTGCCCCAGCATGTCCTTCAACAATTCCGGACGGAGCACGACCCTGAGACGGGTTTCGGGGGTGGCCTCCGTCTCATGGCTGAAGGGGGGGGCCTCGGAAATGCCCATTTTCTTGTCGACTTTGGAATATGCGGCCACGGCGGCCACGGCGGCCATGGCAAGAAGCGCCACAAACAAGCCGATTGCGATCAAACAGCCTTTTTTCACTTTACAAAACTCCCTTGATTCAATGTTGACTTCAATGCGGTCCCGGTAATGCTAAGCATCCGGGCCCGCCATGTCAAAATCGTGCCCGGTTTAGCCGCCCAGCGCCCGGCGCAGTTTCGCCTCAAATCCCGACAGGACAAAGTCGCCCGTGACGGTGGAACCCGAGACAGCCCAGCCGCCGGACAGATAGAACCCCTCGGATGCGGAGAGGTGGGCCGCCAATGCGTCGCTGAACAACTGAAGCGCCGGTTGGGCCCCGGCGGGGTTGGGGCATTCCACCGTGACGGATGCCGCAAGCTCATCGTCCCGGACCAGGTCCAGCGCCAGGTGAAAGGCGGAGAGGTCCGCAATCATGCCAAGCAACTGCTCCTGGGCGGCCACATCGAGCCAGGGCACCACAAAATCCGACAACGCCCCGTACAGTTCCATCGCCACGCCGTTGGAGTTGTTTATACCCACCTCAAGAAAATGGTTTCCGTCAACATCGGGCGGGGAGGAGGGGGAATAGCCTGGCCAGTGCTGGCGCACCGCATCGCGGAAGGCGGGGGGGATGTGCAACTGTCCGGAAGCCTGAAAGCGCCCCCTTTCCTGTGACGCCAGCCGGTCCGAATCCCAGCGGACGGCGGAAATTTCGTGAAAGAAGCCCGACCCCTCCAGAGGCTCCCCGTTGGGGTGTTCCCGGACAAAAAGCCGCACGTCCAGATAATCGGGGGAAAGCTGGTTGAGAATGAACGCAAGCTCCAGCGGCATCTTGTGGATCCAGTCAAAACGGATTGCACCGGCCTGCATGGAGGTGATTTTTGGGATTCCCTTGATGTATTTCGTGGCCGTGGGGGCGAGACCGCTGACATACGACTGCACACGGGGGGGGGACAACACCACGCGCACCGCGGTTTCAGGCGAGACAAGGGCTTCATGCTCCAGCGCCCTGCCGGGGCCGCGCAGAAGAAACCACCAGGTAAGCGCCAACGCCAGCAGCACGCCCGGCGTGGCCACCATGATGTTCATGCGGTTGACGCGCCACCAGCGGGCGAGCTTTTCGCGCCGCGGTTCGATAAACCTCGCTGATTTGACCGGTGACATGCGACAAGCCCCCTGGTTGGGGTAATTATCCAAATTAGCCCTGACAAAAGAAAGAAACTTTGGGATGCGGCTCAGGCGGAGCCAAAGTAAAGCAAGACTTTCTGCTTCATGGTGTCCGCCCACAGCATCAGGCCGGGCGCGCCGTCATGGGGGAAGTCCAGCACACGCACCACCTCCGCCCAGCGCGCAAGTTCCGGGGGCATGTCCAGCAGCCTGTTTGGCAGGCCGTCGAGCAGTTGCGCATGAAAAATGTGCCCCTCGGTGCGCGGGGAATGGGCCCAGTAGAGCATGTCCAGCTCCACCAGATCGTTGAAGAAGTGGGTTCCCAGGGAAACCTCGGGAATCAGGCCGTCATGCATTTCCAAAATTTCACAAAGCGCGGAGGCCCGGTTGATTTCGGCAAAGGACACGGGAAGGCCCAGGGCGGGAATGGAGGAGCCCCAGCGCCCCGGCCCCGCCAGCACCAGGCAGCGGTCCGCCCCAAGCCCGGCTTCCCTGCGGTTGATGGCACCCACAACCCTGGCCACGGCGTATTGGTCCTTCACGGAGAGCATGCCGTATGCCCTTGGGGACACCAGCACCAGCCGGTCAATTTTTGCCATGCGGCTTCTGCCGACCACCGGACCGCCGCTTTCCATGACAAGACAGCCCTCGCCGCAGCGCGCCTCCGGCAGGACGGTGTCCTCCATGCCTTTCACATGCAGGGGGCGGCACTGGAGCAGGGCGATGCGGTGGCTTCCGTCCGGCTCAAAGTTCGCGGCGAGTTCCACGTCCACGGGGTGCGCGTAGGCCTTTTCAAGGTCGCGGAGCATGCCCCGCACGTTTTGGACGAAATCGGTTTTTGTCAGGAGCGCCCCAAAATTAAGGCGCATTGCGGAGGAAAGGCTGATCCCCCGTTCGCGGGCATAGCGCACCAGCAGGGGATCCTCGGCGGCAAAGAGCCCCATGGGGACGTCTTCCAGTTCGGGGGCGAGCTGGGGAAAGTCCACCGTCGCCACCCTGTTCTTCGACAGGTCGAGCACGTCCACCTTTTGCTGGGTGGAGGAGGAGACGGAATCCGAGCGGCCGTCCGGGCGCAGTTCAGGGGCGTTCAGGGCCACCAGCCGGGTATGGTCGCCGTCGGCCCGGTCCACGGCGCGTGTGCCCAGTCCGAAAACCAGGCGCATCATGCCCGCCTTGGGGTCGATGTCGGGGCTCCACACATAAGGGTTGAATGAAAAGGCCACGGCGCTGATGTGCGGGAAGTAGGAGCCGCCGTGGTGCGCGCCGGAGACGCGCTGCACCACCAGCGCCATCTGCTCGTCACTTTCCATGAGCCCGTGCGCCATGCGGTACTCAAGGGCGTCGCGGCTCATGGCGCTCGCGTAGACCCGTTTGATCGCGCCCGTCAGCTCCGCAAGGCGGACGGCCTTGGACCCCTGGTTGGCGCAGAAAACACTTTCATATTTTCCGGAAAAGGCGTTGCCGAAACTGTCCTCAAGCAGGCTGCTGGAACGGACCACAAGGGGGGATTGCCCGAAATAATCCAGCAAATCTGAAAAGCGCTTGACGAAATGGGGGGGGAATTCCCCCTCCAGAATGCGCTGGCAGGCCTCCCCGGCGAAGTCCAGGCAGTCCTCCGCATGCAACTGCCTGCGCCGCGACTCCCAGCAGCCGTTCTGCACAAGATAGGTGTAAAACACGTCCGACGGGATGAAGAAGGAGTCGTGCATTTCCAGAAGACCGCCCCAGCGCGGGTTGGCGCGGCAGAGTATGGCGCGCGCAAGGAGCAGATCCACGGCCTTGCCGCCGACGAGCCCCGTGCCGAGCATCCGGCTGCCCAGGTAAACCAGGTCGGACAGGGAGAAATACCTTGAGGCAAGCTCGAGCATTTTTTGGTCGCGCGTCACCGCCATCCGCAGGATGCGGGCGCGCATGGCCTCCGCCGCCTCGGCGGTGTCGGGGGCCTCCCTGTCCCGCTGCAGCATCGCCTCCGCCTCCACAAAGGTGCGGCTCCAAATGCCGAGGTGGTGCCGGGCAAGGCCAAGATTCTCCTGGCGGCTCGCGTTGAGCACCTCCGCGGCCGCATGGCTGGCGGACACGGGGCGCACGGCGCCGCCGCCCCACTCATGGAGGGTGAACATGCGCGGCCCGAAGCGGTCCTCCACCTTGAGCGGCTGGAGGAAGGCGCGGCCCCCGTGGTGGTAAACGTCAATCAGGATGCGGGCCGTTTTGGCGACGGGGTCCAGCGCGTAATGGGAGTGCTGGTTGCGGAGGATGGAAAAGTAGGCCACACCGTCCGTCTGGTGGATGTAAGGGCAGACGATCATGAAAAAGTTGCCCACCATCTGGTCGCTGTACCAGTCCGCGGCCAGCGGGGAAATGTTGTCGAAAAGATAATTTGCGGGGGCGGGGTTTTCCTGGATGGTGTGCAGGATGCGGTCGATGAAGGACTCAAAACCCGCCTGGGGGCGAATCTCCACGATGCGAACGCCCGGACCCGCCCCCACCAGCGGGGGATGATCCGCAAAACGGAAATAGACTGTTTCCCTGCCGTTTTGGGTGGCGGCGGAAATGAACGGGGGAAGGAAGGGGATGTAATGGTCCACCTGGGCCACCTGCCAGAGGATGGTGTCGCCGGGGTGGATTCCCCCAAGCGTGCGGTCCAGTTCTGCGGAACCAGTGGAAACTAGGGTTTTCATGGGGAAATTGTACACGTTCCGCCGTGGGAAAGCCTATTTTGCTCGGTCCGGCTCCTTTCTCAGATCCACCACGCGCACCGCCTTGCCGGCGGAGCGCTCGATGGTTTTCGGGGCGACAAGCTCAACCCGCACATGGATGCCGGTGTAGGCCTGGATTTTCCTGTCGATACGGCCGCGGAGTTCCTGCATTTCGCTCATCTTGTCGGAGAAAAACTCCGGCTGCACCTCCACCTTCACCGTCACCTCGTCAAGGGAGGCCGGACGATCCACTTCGATGAGGTAGTGGGGCGCGGTGCCCTCAACGGCCAGCAGCGCCTCCTCGATCTGGGAGGGGAACACGTTCACCCCGCGGATGATGAGCATGTCGTCCGAGCGGCCCATGACGCGGCTCATGCGGCGGGTGTTCCGTCCGCAGGGGCAGGGGCAGGGGTCAATGGCGGCAATGTCGCGGGTGCGGTAGCGGATCATCGGCATCGCCTCGCGGGTCAGCGCGGTGATGACCAGTTCGCCGTAGGCGTAGTCCTCCACCGGCTCGAGAGTTTCCGTGTCGAGGCACTCAACGAGGAAATGATCCTCCTGAAGGTGCATCCCGTCGCGGACGGCGCATTCACCGCTGACTCCGGGGCCGATGATCTCGGAGAGCCCGTAGTTGTTGAAGCACCTGATGCCCAGCTCCTGCTCAATTTGCGCGCGCATGTCCTCGGTCCACATTTCCCCGCCGAAATGGGCGTATTTCAGGTTGAGCGTGTGCGGGTCCACGTCCATTGACCGGCACACCTCCGCGATGTTGAGCGCGTAGCTGGGTGTGCAGATGAGCACTTCGGCGCCGAGGTCGCGGAGAAGCATGATCTGCCGGGCCGTGTTCCCCGAGGCGGCGGGAATGATGGACGCGCCGATTTCCTCGATGCCGTAATGCAGTCCGAATCCGCCGGTGAACAGGCCGTAGCCGAAGGACACCTGCACGGTGTGCTCCGGCCTCAGCCCCCCGGCGTAGAGGAAGCGCGCGCAGAGCTTCGCCCATATGGCCAGGTCCCGCCGGGTGTAGCCGACAAAGGTCGGGGTGCCCGTGGTGCCGGAGGAGCCGTGTATGCGGGCGAGCTCTTCGCGGGGCACGGCGCAGAGGCCGAGGGGGTAGTTGTCGCGCATGTCCTGTTTGGTGGTGAAGGGGAGCCGCCTGATGTCGTCAAGACTGTTGATGGAGTCCGGCGTGATGCCGTCCCGTTCAAAGAGGTTCCGGTAAAAGGGGACGGCGGCCGCGCGCGCCACCGTTTCCCGGAGGCGCGCCAGTTGGAGGGCCTGCATCTCCGGGCGGTTGAGGGTTTCCTCCTTCTCATAGATGCCGTTGGGACAGACGAAGTCTTTCATGGCGTCATCCTTTCACCCGTAGAAAACGCGCAAAGTCAGCATTCCCCGTCCGGCCCCGGGGCCGGACGGGGAGAATGAAAACCATTTTCCGGAACGGTCGGAATCAGCGGTCCGTCCGCTCGTAAAGCTCAACGCTGTCAATGACGTTGACGCCTTTCGACTGGAGCACCCTGACCGCCTCGTCGGGATTGTTGAAACGGAACACAAGCACCGCCTTGTCGCCGGAGCGGAAGGTGAATGCGTACATGTACTCGATGTTGAGCCCCGCCGCCTCGATAACCTCAAGGATTGCCGCAAGACCGCCCGGCTTGTCCTCCACCTCGGTGGCGACCACCTCGGTGACGTTCACCACCGCACCGGACTCCTGGAGCACGGCACGCGCCTTTTCCCAGTCGCGCACGATGAGCCGCATGATGCCGAACTGCTGCGTGTCCGCAAGGGAGAGGGTGAGGATGTTGATTCCCGCGGAGGCGAGGAGCCTGCATGGCTCGCTCAGGCGGCCGGGCTTGTTCTCAAGAAACATCGAAAGCTGCTGTATCTTCATGTCCAAATCCTCCTGCGCGCGCGGCGCGCAAATTGGGACCCCTATTTTTTCCGCTGGTCCAGAACGCGCTTGGCCTTGCCCTCGCTGCGCTGGATGGTGTTCGGCTCGACGAGCTTCAGCTTGACGCGGATGTTGATGATGCGCTCGATGGAATCGGACAGGCGCCGCTTCAGCGCCTCCAGCGCGCTGATCTGGTCGCTGAAGAATTCCGGCCTCACCTCCACGAGCACCTCGATGTCGTCCATGATGCCGTCGTTGGTGAGCACGATCTGGTAGTGGGGCTCGGTGCCCTCCACCATGAGGAGCGCCTCCTCGATCTGGGAGGGGAACACGTTCACGCCGCGGATGATGAACATGTCGTCGCTGCGGCGGGAAATCCTGCGGATGCGGCGGATGGTGCGGCCGCAGGGGCAGGGTTCGGCGAAGATGGAGGTGATGTCGCGCGTCCGGTAGCGGATCATGGGCATGGCCTTTTTGCTCAGCGTGGTGAGCACAAGCTCGCCCTCGGAGCCGTCCGGAAGCGGTTCAAGGGTCTCCGGGTCCACAATCTCGGGATAGAAATGGTCCTCGAAGATGTGGAGCCCGTGCTGTTCGCGGCACTCGTTGCCGACGCCCGGCCCGACGATTTCGGACAGGCCGTAGATGTCGTAGGCGCGGATGCCGGAAACCTCCTGCACGCGCTTGCGCATCTCCTCCGTCCATGGCTCCGCGCCGAAGACGCCCGCCTTGAGCGGAAGGTCGCGCATTTCAATGCCGAGTTCCGCGGCCCGCTCGATGATGCGCAGGAAGTAGCTGGGCGTGCAGCAAATCGCCGTGACGCCGAAGTCCTTCATGACCATGATCTGCCGGTCCGTGTTGCCGCCGGAAATGGGGATCACCGTCGCGCCGAGGGCCTCCGCGCCGTAGTGCGCGCCCAGGCCGCCGGTGAACAGGCCGTAGCCGTAGGCGTTCTGGATGACATCGCCCCGGTCAAGGCCGCAGGCGGCGAAGGAGCGCACCATCACGCTCGCCCAGACCCGCAAATCCTCCTCGGTGTAGGCCACCACAATGGGCTTTCCCGTGGTGCCGCTGGAGGCGTGCAGGCGCACCACCTCGCTCATGGGGCTGGCAAAAAGGCCGAAGGGGTAGGTGTCGCGGAGATCCGTCTTCACGGTGAAGGGAAGCAGCGCGATGTCCTTCAGTTCGGTGAGGCATTCGGGGGTGAGGCCGCGCTCCTGCATCCGCGACCGGAAAAGGGGCACGTTCTCATAGGCGCGGGCGGTGATTGCGCGAAGCCGGTGAAGCTGCAGTTGCCGGAGCTGGGTGGGCGGCAGGTAGTCAGGCGCGCTGACCGGATGAAATGCGCCCCCCGCATCATGCCAATATTCCGTCATGTTACTCCCTTTCGTTGACCGTTGTGGGCGGCGGAAAGATCCGCGCGCCGCTTCATTTTCTGGCAGGAAAAGAGTATATATTTTCAATTGCGCAAGGGCAAGAAATTCTGCGCACAACTGCGCATACTCCGTAAAGATGGGACGGTTAACAATGGATTTCAGCAATATTTACCCTCCGGGGGCGTATTTTGCCGGGGGTGCGGATTCGGTGTACAATTGACGCATATTTTGGAAAAACCAGACTGGAGAACGCTTTAATGAGTTATATCGCCGACCGGATGAACATGATTGACGCCAGCGGCATCCGCAAAATCTTTGCCCTGGCCGCGAAAATGAAAAATCCAATCAACTTGAGCATTGGCCAGCCTGATTATGACGTGGACCAGGTGTGCAAGGACATCGCCGTCGCGCAGATTCAGGCCGGATTCAACTCATACACCCAAACCTGGGGCATCGAGGAACTGCGGGAGGCCTGTTCCGGGTATTATGAGCGCAAATTCGGCGTTCCCCTGAAAAATGTGATGATTACTTCCGGCGTGTCGGGCGGTCTGTTCCTGGCGCTCATGGCCACCCTCAATCCGGGGGACGAGGTGATTTGCGCCGATCCCTATTTTGTCATGTACAAGCACCTGGTCAACCTGCTCGGCGCGGTTTCCGTGCCGGTGGACACCTATCCGGACTTCAAGCTGACTCCGGAGCGGGTGGAAAAGGCAATCACCCCCCGCACAAAAATGATCATTGTGAACAGCCCCGCCAACCCCACCGGGGTGGTCATGTCAAAAGCCGAACTTCAGGCCCTGGCGGATGTGGCGAAGAAACACAACCTGCTGGTGATCAGCGACGAGATTTACGAGTCCCTGCTCTATGACGACGAGCCCTCGACCATTGTGGGCATGCTTGACAATGTGATCTGCCTGAACGGGTTTTCAAAGAACGCGGCCATGACGGGGTGGCGCGTGGGCTTCGCCTCCGGACCGGACGACATCATCCAGGCGATGAACACGCTTCAGCAGTACACCTTTGTGTGCGCGCCCTCCTTTGCCCAGAAGGCGGCCGTGGCCGCGCTGAAGGCGGACATGGGCGGCAAGGTGGCGGCCTACCGGACCAAGCGCGACCTGGTCTACGAGGGGCTGCGGGATCTTTTCCCGGTCACAAAGCCGGGCGGCGCGTTTTACATTTTCCCCCAGGCACCCGGCGGGGACGGCGACGAGTTTGTGCGGCGTGCCATTGAAAACAGTGTGCTCATCATTCCGGGAAGCGTCTTCTCCGAGCGGAAAAGCCATTTCAGGATTTCCTTCGCCGCGCCTGATGACACCATCAGGCGGGGGTGTGAAGTGCTCCGTGCCATCGCGGAAAAGGGCTGATTTCCGCGGGGTCATTTTAGCGGTTTTACGAAAGAGCCCGGGGAAGCGTGTTCCCCGGGTTTCGCATGTGTTCCGGCATCAGGAAAGACAATGAAGAAGATTCTGACAATCATGGCAAAGACAATCCTCGCCACCATCCTTGTGGCCCTTTTCTCGGCGTTGTTTGTGTACATGCAGGGGGTGCAGTACGCCATCGCGCTGGTAACCAATTCCTGGGAAAACCCGCTGTTTGACTCGTCGGCCCTGTCGCCCGAGAAAAACTGCGACGCCGCGCAGGCCTGCGCCAGCGGACCCATCCGGGTGCTCACCTTTAACGTGCTTTGCCGCATCTGCACCAAGGACGAGGAGAAGGCAAAGGTTTATGAGGATTGGTACCAGCGGCTTCCCCACCTGAGGGCGCTGGTGGCGGACTATCAGCCTGATCTGGTGGGGTTTCAGGAGCTGGGTGGCTGGAAGGACGTGAACGAGATGAATCCCGACCCGGCGCTGTATGAACCGCTGGGGCATGAGTTTGGCCCATGGATCTACGCCGATGCGGTGCTGTTTTACCGGAAAGACCGTTTTGAGGCCCTTGAAAGCGGTCAGTTTTGGCTGTCCAAGAAGCCGTCCCTTCCCTTTTCCTTCGCCTGGAAGCCTCTCTCCATGCCGCGCCAATTGAACTGGGCGCATTTGCGGCAACGGGACAACGGATTTGAGTTCCTGTACATGAACACCCATTTTGACAACAACACGGACAACAAGGAACCCACGGCGGTCCTGGTGAACAGCACCTTCACCCCGCATGCGGCGCGGCTGCCGGTTGTTTTCACCGGTGATTTCAACACCACCCATGACACACAGCGCTACCGCAACCTGCTTTTCGGACTGGGGGAGGAGAATGTCCGGGATCTTTACAACACCGCCGACCTCGCCGCACAAAAAGAGGAGTTTTCAATCACCTCGCAGGCGGGGCCGGATCAGCCCGGCGAACCCCTGGCAACCCTTGACAACATCATAGACCACGTCTTTGTGGCGGCCCCGGGGGAGGTCAAGGTAAACCGGTGGGTTGTGGACAGGCGCGGATATGGCCCGGATTCGAAACCGCCCTCCGATCATCCCGCCGTGTTTGCGGAGGTGGAATTTTCGCTGCGCAAATAGGCGGTCACACGGGCGAAACAGCCATGACGGCCAGGAACGCGGACAGGATTACCGCAAGGAAGGTGCCCCAGAACACGGTCCCACGATCCTCCGACTGCTCATAAAAGGCCCGAATCTCCCTGATTGTCCTGGGAACGCTGAAAAGGCTGGAAAACTTGAACTTCCTGTCCTCCCCCAGGGACATCCAGAATTTTCCGTCGCCCCCTCCCGGAACATAACCCACCAGATAATAGGCGCCTGTGCCGGGAAGCAGGATGTTTTCGCTTTCAAAGATCCAGCTTGTCGTTCCGGAAAAGCGTTCCTTCTCCGTGGTCACATTTTTTTCGGCGCAGTCGTAGAGCACCGCGCCGTAACCGGCGGGAAGATCAAAGGGGAGGGGGGATGCGGGCACGGGCAGTCCCGGACCGACCACGGCGGCCACGGGCCGCAGCATCCTGTAACGCTCCAACTGGGGCACCCCCATCCGCACCGTGATGGAGTCGTGGTAGACCGCGTCAAAGCCGAACCACAATTCCGGTTTTTCCGGTGTCGCATGGTGATAGGCAATGCTCGCCGCGGTAAAGTCGGGGATTTCATAGGCGCTGGTGATGCCGGTGGCGGGGCCGTCCACCACGATGTTGTCATACACCCAAGGATTCTGGGCCGCCGAAACGCCGGAAACGAGAACCGCGAAAAAAACAAAAACGCCCGCTCTGCTCAAAAAATGCATGTCTTCGCCTTTTGTTGTGCGGTCCGCCGGCGCCGGGCCCTTACTGCGCGGATGCGCCGACGGAAGCCTTTAATTTCATGCCTTTCTCAATCACCGCGCCGTCCCGTCGTTCTTTCACCCTGGCGACGCCGTATTCGGCCTCCACCGAGGTGATTTCCAGAACGCCTTTCGGCTCCTGGCGGTGCGCAATGACCCTGCCGCCGACCTCAATCGGGGCGCCATCGGCAAGTACTATAAACTGCATGCCGGGCCTGACGCCATGTTTGGCGCCCAGGTTAATCACCACCGCCTCCTCGGAGGATGCATCCGCAATAAGGCCCTTGAGTTCCCGGTTGGCGGAAAAATGCCCCAAAACCGCCTCTGTCAGGGCCTTTGCGGCATCGGCGGGGTTGTTTTCATCAATTACGGCTTTTGTCTGAAATTCAATGGCGGTTGTCTCCGTGTTGACCAAGCGCAAATGGGCGGCAATCTCCGGGCCAATCCGTCCATATTCGACAAAGCCCAGCATTCCCGCGGAGAGCACCTGCCCCAGACTGCGCTGGGTTTCCGCCGTGGCAAGTTCGGAGGAGCCAAGGTTCAACTCCTGCAGCAGTTTGTCCAGCATCGCCCGCTCAACCACCCCAACCTTGCCCGATGCGCCCAGTCCCGCCTCGACTTCGCGCTGGACCAGCACATCGGTGCCCGCGCGCTCAAAAAACACCGGAGAGCCGGAGCCGCCGGGAAGGAGCGCCATGACCAGGGGACGGGTGGTCCATGCGTCGGTCGCCGCCGAAGCGCCGGACTCCTTGAGTTCCTTGAACCGTTTGCCAAGGCTCTCAATCTGGCTGCGGACAAGTTCGGCCTTCTGTGTGTCATTCGCCTCCTTGAGCTCGGCCATCACCTGCTGGAGCAGCAGTGCGGAAGCCGGATCGGGCGCACCCGTTCCGGCAGCCTTTTCCAGGGCCTTTTTCGCGCCTTCGAGATTCCCCGAATCGCGCAGGGCGGCGCCTTCATTGCTCAGGGCGACCACGTTGTAGGGGTCAAGGGCGACCGCCTGGCCGTATTTCGCGGCGGCGTCTGCGGGCCTGCCCTGTTCATGGGCGATGCGTCCCTCCAGGTTGGCCGCGTCCGATTTTTGCCAGTCGGACGCGGCGTCCGATGCGGAAACGGCGGCGGCGGCCTTTCCGGCCTCATCCAGTTTGCCCTGGCGGGCAAGCGCCTCCGCCTTCACCACACCGGCGTATCCGCCGCCGGCCTCCGAGGCGAGTGCCGTCGCGCCTGCCGCGTCACCGCGCTCCAGCGCCACCTTGGCAAGCCCCGTCTTGGAGCCAATTTCCCCGAATTCCTTTTCAGCCTCGTCCAGTTTTCCCTCGGCGGCCAGCACAAACCCGCGCAATTCCCGGGTTTCAGCCGTGGGGGCGGCTGCCACCGCGTCATTGGCCATCTGGAGTGCCTCGGTCCTGCGCTGGCGGAAAAGGTTTTCGGCCAGGGTGGAGAGCAGTTTGGCCGTGGTCGCGCCGCCGCCCGACAGAACCTGATCGATGATTTTTTCCTCGCTTGCGCGCACGAAAATGGTCATGGGAAGCGTGTTTACCTCGGAAAGCCATGCCGCATTTTCCACTTTTCCCGGCTCCAGAAGATGGTAGGAAATGCCCATTCTTTTGGAGAAATCCACCAGCGCCGCCTCGTCTTCGCGCATGCCCACCGCGACTATCTGGAATTTGTCCTTCCCATGCACGGTTTGGAGTTGTTGAAGTTTGGCGGCGAGTTCGCCGCCGGTGTCAGGGGTGAAGAAGTACAGGATCACCACATACGGGCCTGCCTGGACGAGAGTGTCCAATGTCACCTGCGTGCCTGTGATGTCCACCCCGGCGAGCGGGGGGGCGGGGCTGCCTTTTGTCAGTTCCGCGGTTGCCGCGTCAAAGGGGGCAAGCATCGAAACCGCGAACAGGGAAACAGCCCAAAAACAACGCATTTTCATAACACCTCCCTTTTCACCGGTCGAAAATCTCCGGGGAAAGAACCATATTTGTAATTGATTATATCATTATTTTTGGATTAATGCCGGGTGATGCGGCCATGGGTTAACAAAAATTAATACACAAAAATGGGCTTGGCGGCGTCCGGAGTCAGTCCTTTTCCGAGAGAAATCCGTAATGACGTCCCATCCAGTAAGCCAGCAGATAGTCATGGCCGTTGTATTCGATCAACTGATCTTTGTCCCGTTCGCCCGCGCTGTGGTAGGGGTCCTGGACCCATGCGGACCAGGTTTTCTCACGCCGATCCATGGGAACAGGCTGTCCGTCCACGTGTTCCGGACTTTTTTGCGCCGGCACCCATTGCAGGCCTAGGGTGTTCAGGTGCCTTTCCAGGGTGTCACGGTTCCATTTCATGTCGGGCGAGAAAAGCCGGAGGCTTTGAATTCCCGGATGATGGGCGTCGGACACCCCGCAATGGCGGGCCATGACAAACGCGTAGAAGGGATTGCCCTCCGGTTTCACACCGGGAAAGCGCTCATTTCCACCCCAGGATCGGTGGATGCTTTTAAGGTATTTTTCCCGTAGGACCGGTTCTTTTTCCAGCAGGAGGAGCGGAACATAGGCCAGGTAAAGAAGCACATCGTCACTGTGGTTGACAGCACCGCGCATCGCCGGATTCAGGAGGCGGCGCGCCTCAACCGCCGCGTCCGCGTAGCCCTCGTCGACGGCGTATTGCCTGTACAGGGAGGCGTATTTTGGATCCCCGGTGACATGCTCCGCCACCTTCAGCGCCTGAAGCCAGAGAAGGGCGTTCATCTTTTCCCGCCGCTTCACATGCGCCGCGTCATAACGGCCCCACCGTATGGGGGCGCCGTCGCTGTCCACTATGCGTAGTCCGTTGGCGCTGATTCGGTCAATGATGGCGGCGACGTCCCGCGCGATGAGGGGGCGCTCCTGCTCCCCCGCCACCAGATCGAAGGCGTGGCAGAAGCCGAAGATGATGCCGTCCACCTGGTCGGTGCTCACATCACCCCGCCAGACATGGACACCGTCGGGGGAGTCGCGCCACACACCGTCGTCACCGTGGGGGCGGTCCTTTGGCCAGGCGGCCCTGGCGGGAAGGCCGGGGACACCGCTCACGTTGCATAGGAGATGGAGCGCCTTCAGGGATGCCAGCGCCGCCTCACGGTCGGCGGGCGCACCCGTGACGGCATACTTCATGGAGAGGGTCGCCGTGTGGATGCCGGTCATGTAGGCGTTGTCCGGCATGTTGTAGGACACATAATCCCGGCCGGGCCCCGGAAGCTGGCGCTTGCACAGCGCCTGGCCGTCCAGCAGGAAACGCTCCACCATGTCCGCCTCGAAAAGCCGCGCCTTTTCGGTGAGTGTGGTTTCACACCGCCCCTCGCAGCACAGTGCGGCCATAAGCAGTGACAGCGTAATCAGGATGCGGTGAAGCATGGCTCGGCCTCCTGTTGCGGAAAGGATCTCAGGGCATGGGCTCCAGGGGTGCGGCGTTGCCTTGGACATAGCCGCCCGCAATGCGGGAGGGGGCCGCCCAGCGCACGCCGTTGGTGATGACTTTCAGCACGGTTTCATTGTGATAGATGGGGAATGTCTCATGTCCGGGCCGGAAATAGAAGATTTTGCCCTGTTCGCGGCGCCAGCAGCAGCCGCTGCGGAAAACCTCGCCCCCCTGGAACCAGCTGATGAACACAAGGTCGTCCGGTTTGGGGATGCCAAAGGGTTCGCCGTACATTTCGGTGTTGGGCAGCTCAAAATAACCGGGTATCCCCTCCGCGATGGGATGGGAGGGCTCGACGACCCAAAGCCGTTCCTTCTCCCCGTTCTCCCCGTGCTCGCGCCATTTCAGGTTGCAGTTGGTTCCCATGAGCCGCATGAAAGGCTTGGACATGTGGCCGGAGTGAAGCACAACCAGCCCCATGCCCGCCAGCACGCGCTGCTGCACCCTTGCGGCGTTTTCATCGGTCACCTGGTCATGGGCGCAATGGCCCCACCACACCAGCACGTCCGTGTCGTCCAGAACAGCGTCCGCCAGCCCTTGATCGGGGTCGGCGAGTTCCGAATACCGGACTTGTCCAATACCCGGCCGCCCTTCCAGGTGGCGGCCGATGGCGCGGTGCATGCCGTCGGGATAGATGGCCTGGACGCGGGGCATTTCTTTTTCATGGATGTGCTCGTTCCAGAGCGTGACGTTGATCGTGGATCCCATAATGCAGCCTTCCTTCGGACATGCCGTTGTGGTTGTGTGAAAGCGCCCATTTTAAGGGTCGGCGGCGGCGGGATCAAAATACGGCGTCAGCGGATGCGGCGGTCCTGGTATATTCCGTCGGCGGAACGGACGGCCAGTTCGCGAATCTGCTTCAGCGTCTCAAGGCATGACTTCGCCGTGAGGATGGAGTCGCCCCGGTTGTGGGTGTAATAGAGCAGCGAGTTCACGGGGGGGACGCCCTTGGAGGCGCCGCGCGAGGCCTCGTACTCCGAGACGGAACGCGTCACGCCGAGCGACTCGTAAAGCTCCTTCTGGTGGTCGGACCAGGTGCGGCGGATGGACGCGCAGAAGGGATCCGCAAGGTCGGGACTGACCAGGCAGATGAAATAACCCGCACCCATGTGGGCGGGCCTGTACATGTCGTCCTTGATCTTTCTGCCGTAGGCCTCAAGGATGCGCGCGGCGTGGCGCAGCGCCTTGTTTCTGGCGGAAATGCTCGTCTTTTGGCCGAATTCGACAAGGTTGACCAGTTCCATGCACACCAGCGCGAAGGGCTTCCTCGCGCTGATGTAATGCTGGAGCATGTAGCGCGCGTGCTGGTGCCCCGACAGAAGGGTGAGCGGGTCCGGTTTCTCAACGGAAGGGGCGCCGTCCGCAAGGGACTGGATGCAGGAGGTGAAATGATTAAAGTCGTAGGGCTTCGGAAGATAGAAGTCCGCGCCCTGATCGATGCCGTGCTGGATTTCCTCCTCCGCGCTCATGGTGGAGACAAGCACGATGGGGGTGGTGAAACGGGACGGGTTGGCGCGAACCCTGCGGCAAAGCTCAAAACCGCACATGTCGGGAAGCATCACCTCGGAGACAACAACGTCATAGCCGTTCCCCTCGGCCATTTCACAGGCCAGCCTACCCCGCACGGCGGTGTCGCACTGGTGTCCTAGCGACTCAAAATGCTCCCTCACCACCGCTGAAAGCCGCTCATCCCAGTCGGCGTACAAGAACCTGGCCACGGAAACTCCTTCCTTTTTACAAACACAACGCACCTTGAAACATCCACCCGGATGAAATAATACCATAAGGCGGATATTTGTCAACAACAATTGAAAAGCGTCGAGTTAGCCACAGATTGGCCGAAAAGATCCGGGGTTGACTGCGCGCCCGCCTTCATGGATGATGAACCCAAAGCAACAAGGAGTCATCCATGCGCCCATATCTGCTGGTTTTTCTTGCCGCCTTCCTTACGGTGCCTGCGGTTTTTGGAAATGAGACGGTTATTTATGATTTTTTGTCCGGCGAAAAGATTCCTGAAGGGGTCGTTTTCAACCACTGCACGGCGGAACCGTCACAGAAGGACGGGGGCGGGCTGAGGGTGCTCTTTTCCACCGCGGAATGGCCCAATGTCACCTTTAACGCACCCGGGGGCGTCTGGGATTGGAAGGATTATTCGGGCATTGCGGTGACGCTGCACAACCCCGGAACACACCCGGTGGAAACGGCGCTGCGTGTGGACAACGCCGGCGCGGACGGATGGAACCACTGCAACAACGCCAGAACCACCGTGCTGCCGGGCTCGGAGGCAGTGTTAAGGATGCGGTTCAAGGACGGCAGCCCCGAAAAGTTATGGGGTATGCGGGGTCTGCCGGTGTTGGCCCCGCTTGGCGAGGGTGACATCCTTGACTTGGCCAAGATTAGTGCTTTCCAGGTTTTCCTGCCCCGGCCCCAGGAGGAGAGGGTGTTGTGTGTAAAAAAGGTGGCGCTTTTCACGGGGGATTCTGATGAGGCATCGGTGAAAACGCCCTTCATCAACAAGTACGGCCAGTACATGCACCAAGACTGGGCGGGAAAAATCAAATCAGACGGGGATTTCACCGCGCGCAGGGAGCGTGAGGCGGCTGAGATCGCGGAGGCCCCCGCCCTTTCCGGGCGGGACCGGTTTGGTGGATGGGCTGAAGGGCCAAAACTGGAGGCCACAGGTTGGTTTAGAACGGAGAAGGTGGACGGCAAATGGTGGCTGGTCACCCCGGAGGGAACCCTGTTCTTTTCCATGGGGGTGGATTGTGTGGGCACCTGGGAGCAGACCTTCGTGGAGAAGCGGGAGGAATGGTTTGAGGAACTCCCTGCGGAGGGAACCCCGGAGGCGGCCTTCTACGGGCATGCAAAAAACGCCCACAGCATGGCGGAACCGATTGGGGGGGAGGGTAGAACCTTCAGCTTTTACCGCGCCAACCTTTACCGGAAACACGGGGAACAATGGGCCGATGAATGGCGCAGGAGCGTTTACACCCGGCTTCGCCATTGGGGGTTTAACACGATTGGAAACTGGAGCCAGGAGGATGTGATGCTGGGGGGCGACATCCCCTACACCTGTTCCACCGGATTGTGGGATGTGCCGAAGATTGCCGGCGCAAAGGGCTATTGGACGAAGATGATGGATGTTTACGCCCCTGAATTTTCAGTTGCGGCGGAGCGGGCGGCGGCGGCGGTGACGGAAAAGCACAAAAACAATCCCCTGTGCATTGGATATTTTATTGACAATGAACTGGCGTGGGAGGGGGTCAAGGAGGGTGTTCTGGCAAGCCCCGCGGGGCAGCCCGCCAAAACCGCCCTTGTTGACATGCTCAAAAAAAAGCATGTTTCCCTGGAGGCACTGAATAATGCTTGGTCCGCCTCTTTCGCCTCGTGGGAAAACATTGCCACGCCGCCCGTCCGCACGACCGCCTTTGAGGCGGACATGTCAGAGTACCTTAGGGAATTTTCCCTGCGGTACTTCATGGAAATCCGCAACGCCCTGAGGCGGCACACCCCCAACCAGTTGTATTTGGGGTGCCGCTTTTCCGGCGCTCCTGACGAATCGGTGAAGGCCTGCGCGGAAGCGGCGGATCTCGTTTCGTTTAACCTGTATTATCCGGGCATTCCAGCCGACAAATTCGCCGGCCTTTTTGACAAACCCGCCATTATTGGAGAATTCCATTTTGGCGCACTGGACAGGGGCATGTTCCACACCGGACTGGTGGCCGCTAGGGACCAGCAGGACCGGGCGGACGCATATTGCAGATATGTTGAAAGTGTGGCCCGGCATCCCTTGTTTGTGGGATGCCATTGGTTCCAGTTTGTGGATGAGCCCACCACGGGCAGGTGGTACGACGGCGAAAATTACAACATTGGATTTTTGGACATTACGGACACTCCTTATCCCGAGATGGTCAGAGGCGCGCAAAAAATTCACCGTCTTGTTTACAAAATTAATAATGATAAATAGCAATATAACAGGAAGTTAAGTCCATTATTTTGTCCATATAAACAAAGTAGTTGTAATTTTCGTGTCCAATGGACGTTGTGGTATACTTAAAATGCAGGTCAGTGGACAAATATGTTTTCATGGGGGAAAGGATTTAAATGGACAATAAGGTACTTATCGGGTTTGTGGCCGTATTGGTCGCCTTTCTTGGATTCCCCGTGGTGATGAACAAGGTAAACCAAGGGAAGACGGCTACTACTGTGGCACCGGTGGCGGCATCCGTCCCGGCAAACAGTTCTGTTCCGTCCGAGCTTCTTCAACCCCCATTGCTGAACGAGCAGAATCTTATCAACAGCGAATGGCAGATCACGGTCGAGAAATACAAAATCAAGGTCACTCTTGCGGCCGGCGGGGCGGTCTACGGGACCCATCCCATGGCGAAAACGCTGACCGGGATGGATTATCTTGAGGGGCGCTGGCGGGTTGAATACGACAAGCTTTATGTGAGCACCAATTTCGGCGGCAACGAGTACAATGTGAAACTGCACATCAGCGGTATGAACGTTTATTTCATCGACGAGAAGGGGCGGCCTGACCAGATCCAGCGTTTCCGGTAGGGAATCAGAGGGGGGTCCTGCCCTCCAGTGCATGGTTGAGTGTCATCTCGTCCGCATATTCCAGTCCGCCGCCCATGGGCACGCCGTGGGCAATCCGGGAAACCTTCACCCCCCGCGCGGAAATTTGGCGGCTTAGGTACAGGGCGGTGGCCTCACCCTCCGCGGTGGTGTTGGTGGCAAGAATAACCTCTGCAACCCCGCTGTCCCCACCGATTCTGTCCAGCAGGGTGTCAATGCGCAGTTCCATGGGACCAATGTTGTCCAGCGGGTTCAACACGCCGTGGAGCACATGGTAAAGCCCCCTGTATCCACCCCCTTTTTCAATGGCCATTGCGGCGGTGGGATGCTCAACCACGCACACAATGGACCGGTTGCGACGGGGATCGGAACAAATCTCGCAGGGGTCGCTTTCGCCCAGATCACGGCAGACCCGGCACATCACCACGGCGTTCCTTGCCCGGGTGACGGAATCGGCCAGAGAAAAGGCGAGTTCAGGCGGGGCTCCGAGAAGCTGCATGGCGTAGCGCTCGGCGGTTTTCTTTCCCACGCCGGGCAGACGGCGGAAGGCCTCCACAAGGCGCTCAACGGAAGGTGAATTCAGGAGCATGGGGAAGGGGTATCCTTGGCCTCAGGCGCGGCGCACCGTGTTTTCGTTGAGCTGCCTGCGCTGCTCCTCCCAGTGGAGCATGGCATCCTCCCGGCTGAACACGTCCAACCGGTCAGGAAACACAACCCCCTCCAGATGGTCATATTCATGCTGGATGATGCGCGCGAGGAAATCGCGGGCCTCAAAATCCAAGTCATTGCCCAGGGGATCCTTTGCATGGACACGGATACGGGTGCACCGGGGCACTTTGGCGTAGACTTGGGGCAGGCTGAGGCAGCCCTCCTCGCCGTATTCCCTGCCTTCCTGCTCATAAATTTCGGGATTAACGAGGCACATCGGCTCGCCATCGGGCTCGCAAAGAACAAACATGCGCCGGGAAACGCCCACCTGGGGCGCGGCCAACCCAACCCCCTCGTTGGCGTCCATGGTTTCCAGCATGTCATTGGCGAAACGCAGCAGTTCAGGCCCGAATTCCTCCACGGGAGCCGCCTTGCGGGTCAGCGGCTCGTCGGGGTAATACACTATTTTAAGCTCAGCCATACCGTTATGCTCCTGAAAAGGGACATATTAACACAGGAAAACATCACTGTCTAACCGCGGCATGCGGTTTAAAAGAAAACAATGACAAAACAGGGGGGATTCCTAAAACAGCCCCGTCACCTTGCCGGTCTCGACCTCCACGTCGATGCGCCGGAAGGCCGGATCGGAGGCAGTGCCGGGCATGAGCTTGATGTCGCCCGCCACGGGAACGATGAGACCGGCGCCCCGGTAGAGCAGCACATCACGCACTGGAAGCACCCAGCCGCGCGGGCGCCCCTTGACCGCCGGGTCGTGGGACAGGCTGAGATGGGTTTTCACCATGCACACGCCAAGGGTGTTTATTTCATCATCCGCCTGGATGGCGGCGATTTTGGACTCGGCCAGTTCGGTGTAGGAGACGCCCGCCGCGCCGTAGACCTCGCTGGCGATGCGGGAGATTTTGTCCTTGATGGAGAGGTCGTCCTCGTAAAGCAGGCGGAAGCGGGGGGGGGCGTCGCACAGGGAGACAACGATCTCCGCGAGTTCACCCGCGCCCGCGCCACCCTGGGCCCAGTGTTTTGAGACCGCCATGGGAACGCCCAGCGCCTCGGCGCAGCGGCGCACCACGGCGATTTCATCATCTGAGTCGCCGGGAAAATGGTTGAGGCAGATGACCGGGCGGATGAGGCTTTTCTTCACCGTTTCCACATGGGCGACCAGGTTGGGCAGCCCCTTCTCCACCAGTTCGGGGTGGGGCTCGGTGTACACCGGATCCAGGGGCTTGCCGGGTACCACGGCGGGGCCGCCGCCGTGCATTTTCAGGGCACGGATGGTGGCCACAATGACGGAACAATTGGGCGCCAGCCCGCTCATGCGGCATTTAAGGTTCCAAAACTTCTCAAAGCCGATGTCCACGCCGAAGCCGCTTTCCGTGACCATGTAGTCGGCCAGTTTCAGGCCGAGACGGTCCGCGATGATGGAGGACTGGCCGATGGAGATGTTGGCGAAGGGGCCCGCATGGACGAGAACCGGCTGGCCCTCCATGGTCTGCATCAGGTTGGGGTTGATGGCGCGGTACATCAGGGCCGTCATCGCGCCGTCCACCTCCAGATCGGCGGTGGTGACCGGTTTTCCCGACTTGTCAAAGGCGACCACGATGCGCCCCATGCGCTGGCGCAGGTCCGCAAGGTTTTTGGCCACGGCGAGTATGGACATCACCTCGGAGGAGACGGTGATTTGAAAGCCGGAACGGAGCATGAACCCGTCCATCTTGGAGCCGATGCCGATGATGATTTCGCGCAGGGCCTGCGCGGAAAAGTCAATGGTCCAGCCGGTGGCCAGGTTGCGGGGGTCGATGTTCAGGCGGCGCAGGCCCTTGGCCGAAAGGGTTTTGTCAGGGTAGTTGTATTCATGCTGGAGCCGGGAGGTCAGCGCCACCATGGCAAGGTTGTGGGCGTTGTTGATGCTGTCAATGTCGCCCGTGAGCCCGAGGCTGAATTCGGAAAGGGGGATGCACTGGCTGAGGCCGCCGCCCGCCGCGGAACCCTTGATGTTGAATGTGGGGCCGCCGGAGGGTTGGCGGATGGCCCCCATCACCTTTTTGCCCAGGGTGCCAAGACCCTGCACCAGTCCCATCGTGGTGGTGGACTTGCCCTCGCCGAGCGGAGTGGGGGTGATGGCGGTGACTTCCACATATTTGCCATTGGGACGGTCGCCCAGCCGCTTAAGTATGCGGATGAAGTCCAGTTTGGCCACATAATGGCCGTATGGGAGCAGTTCGGGCTGTTCCACCCCCATTTCATCCGCCAACTGATACACCGTTTTCATGCCTGATTCGGCGCGTGCGGCGATTTCCCAGTCTTTCATGGTGTGTGGGGACAATTTTTCACGGCTCATATCTGCTCTCCAATATCACTTGCCAATAACAAATTATACGCATTTATAACACTATTTGGCAAGGGATATTAACTGGGATCGACAAGGTGCGCCCAGAGATAAAGCGCTTTGGCGGCGGGGTTCATGTTGGCGGCGCACAGGTACAGCAGGAGCAGGAAATGGGGCAGGGTGATGAAGAGTTCCAACAGAAACAGGAATGCGCCATTGGGCGCAAAGGGCAGAAACGGCACAAAGAGCACCGTGGCGGCCAGCACCAGATATGAGAAACGGTGAAGACGAATTCCCAGTGCCGACCGGCAGCGGTTGGCCAGGCGAATCACGGAAAAAACGATGACCAGATCAGCAAGGGTCCAGGCAAGGCACTGCCAGCGCGTCCAGAAAAGGTATTGTTCCGGAGAAAAATGCGCGCCCAACCATTGAATCCATTCCGGTGCAGCGTTCATTTCGGCTCTCCCATGGGAAACAATCGAAGTCCCCGCCACAGCAAAATGGCAGCCACCCATTCCACGGCAATCCAGACAACCCCCGCCAAACGGAGATACAAATACATTGCATTGCGGTAAGGGGCAAGATAAATGTCAGCCTCGGCACAGGCTCGCATAAACGGGTTTGATATGGACTCCATGGCATTTTCAGCGGCAAAAACCGTGTTTACTCCAATAAATAAAGATGAAAACAATAAAATAAAAATGAATAAAGATGTTATGGGGTGTGGTTTTTTTGATGAACTGGGCTGAAATTCAAATGGAAGTTTCGGCAATATTTGCTTCAACCGTCGAAATACCAATATCCCCTCAATCACAATAAGCACTTCCAGCAGAACCCACCCGGTGACAAAAACAGCCCAGACAGTGAGATGGCTTAGAATGGCCCGATGATACATCTGGGCAATCACATCTGGTGTCAGGTTCGCCGCAATCCCTTCCCTGATAACACTCCAGTTTTTACCATGAACATACGCATACGCATATAAAAAGACAGTTATGGTTAGTGTAGCCAATATTTTTTCAGAAACATGCTTGTCAAAAACCAAGTGGGGTGTTAGGGGGGATTTGTTCAGATGGCGTCTCGCCGTGTCAACCGCCGCAAGCAGGACAAGCTCGGCTGCCAGCCAGAAAACCCCCGCAAACTCAATGACATATTGGCGGGATTGTTGCTGGCGCAGAAAGAGCAGAAAGTCCGCAATCCATTGCTGTACCGCCGGTTCGGAAGCCATTTTGATTACAAACAGGTGTTGGGAACGGGCACATCCACCACGGTTCCCCGCTCAACGGATTCGATTGCCGCCGCCAGCACGCGCTGGGCGGCCAAGCCCTCCAAACCGGACCCCTCAATTTCCGCCGGTTTGGCCCCCCCGGCCACCTGATCCACAAAACGGTGGATGCGGTTGCGGAAGGTGTCATCGAAAACCTTTTCCTCCAAATCCCCGAAGGGGGTGTTGGAAATGACCGTTTTTTCCATGCTTCCCGCCGGATAATAGGCAAGTTCCGTCATCATGTCATCCAGCACAAAGCGGCCGCCGGTGCCCGCCACCTCGCAACGCTCCATGGGGTGGCCCCGCTCGATGTCGTAACTGCCGGTGAGCCCGCCCACCGCGCCGTTGGCAAAGCGCATGTTGAAGTGGGCTGTGGACCAGATGTCCCGTCCGGGCGCACGGGTGGCAAAACACTGAACTTGGGCAATGTCGCCGCAGAAGTGGCGCATCACGTCAATGGTGTGGGGGTGGAGCGCCTTGATTTGGAACCAGGGGGAGGTTTCCCGGGGGTTCTTTATCCACATGGACATGTTCATGAACAGCAAGTGGCCCAGCCGCCCCTCGTCAACCCATTGCCGGGCAATACGTGTCAGTTTGGTGAAGCGGTGGTTCAGGTTGATGCCGTAACAGACCCCCTTGTCCCGTGCAAGCCGGACCATTTCCTCCGCTTTGCCGATTTCGTTGGAAATCGGTTTTTCCCCCAACACATGGCAACCGGCCCCCAGCGCCAGCATGGTGGGCTCATAATGGTCGCTGGAATACTCGTACCCACCCGTGCACACGCCGACAAGGTCGGGCTGCAACGAGCGGAGCATCCCGGCGGCGTCATAAAAGGCCGGCGCGCCAAATGCGGCCGAGGCCGCGTCCGCGCGTTCCCTGATAATGTCACAAACGCCCGCCAGTTCCACGCCGGAATGGGCGGAATAATGGCGGGCATGGATGTTTCCAATGGGACCCAACCCAATGACGGCCACGCGGATCACAGTCTATTTCCTCCAAAAAAACAGGGCAACCGGATATTGTCCGCCCTAGTGTATTCCATGGGAGGGGGTCGGCGCACACAACGGCGGCATGTTCACTCATGCCGTGCCGTGCTTGTGCTACAATGCGCGAACCATGGACAAAATCGCATTAAAAGAATTGTACGCGCCGATTGTGGGGGAATTGGAGGGGGTGCGCACCCTGGTGGACCGCCTTTGGCGGGATGCCTTTTCGCTGGTGGGGGTGCGGCAGGACAACATTCCCTCCCTTGGCGGAAAGATGCTTCGTCCGGCGCTTACCCTGCTCTCGGCGGGTGCGGTGGGCGTCCAGGACCTGGCTTCACAGGAGAAGCTGGCGGCGGCCTTTGAGACGCTGCATGTGGCCTCCCTTGCCCATGATGATGTGATTGATCATGCGGCCCTGCGCCGGGGTCATAATTCGCTGAATGCGCTCTGGGACAACCATGCCGCCGTGCTGGGGGGTGACTTCCTTGTGGCGAACGCGGTGGAGATGGTGGCGGATTACGGGGTATGCGCGGTGGTGACCATGGCGGTCCGCTCCGTGCGGCGCATGGCCGAATGCGAGCTGCACTTCTTTGGCAGGCTGCCCGGCGATGTCACCAGGGAGGACTGCGTGCTGCTGGCCCGGGGCAAGACGGCCAGCCTGTTTGCCGTGGCCTGCGCCGCGCCCGCCTGCGTGGCAGGTTCCCCCCATGAAAAGGCGCTTTATGATTTTGGGGAGTCTTTGGGTGTCGCCTTTCAGATTATTGACGACATTCTTGACTTGACGGAGTCGGACGCCTCCCTCGGCAAACCCTCCTGCGGGGATGTGGTGGAGGGAAAGGCCACACTGCCCCTCCTGTATTTGCGGGAAGCGCTGGATGAATCCGGGCAAAAACGCCTTGACGGGTTGCGAGGCGGGGAGTTGAAGGATTCCGACCGGGCATGGGTCAGGGAAAGTCTGGACCGCACAGGGGCGGTCGCCAGGGCGTTGGAAGACGCCAACCTATTCCAGAACGGGGCAATATCCGCGTTAAACACATTGCCTGAAAGCGTTTACAAACAATCCATTCTTGGTTTGGCGGAATTTGTGCTTCAGCGGAATCATTGACAAAAAACCGTAGAATCATCGTTTTTTAGAAAATGAATAAAGTATCACTTCTTTCGTCATGTTGTGTGAAATATGGCAGCCGCCCACAAGCGGACGGACAGCGGAACAGGCGGAAATGACGGAACGTGGTCGCTGAACAGCAACATACCCACCAGCCGTTGTCCACTGCGGATGACCGCGATTTGGCGGTCCGCGCCGGAAAGGGCGACGATCAGGCATTTGAAGAGCTGGTGCGCCGGTACCGCAACGATGTGTACGCCATGTGCCACCACTTTGTGCGCAACCGCGAGGAGGCTTGGGATCTGGCCCAGGAAACCTTTGTGAAGGCTCACCGGGCGCTTCCGGGCTTCCGGGGCGAGTCCGGGCTGAAAAGCTGGTTGCTGCGCATTGCCGCGAACAATGCCAAGGATTTCCTGAAAAAGCGGCGTCTGGACACGGTGGCCTATGACGACACCCTGCGCGCGGACGGCCCGGCATCCTCTCCGGACCCCGGCAGGGAACTGGAGATGAAGGAACTGGGCGTTGCGATTGATCAGGCGTTGCGGCAGTTGCCGGTGAAGCACCGCACGGCGTTCATTCTCCGCGAGTATCAGGGCCTGTCGTACCAGGAGATGGCGGAAGTGATGCAATGCAGCATGGGCACGGTGATGAGCCGGCTCTTTCATGCGCGCAAAAAGCTGCAAGGCCTGCTGGCGCGCATGGGGATGATGGAGGCATGAGTCATGTTTGAAAAGAAACGGTTGATGCGGCTTGGGGCCGGATTCGACGGCGAGGCAACGAAAGCGGGGCCTGCCGGACTGTCCGAGACGGAAAATAGGCATCTGGAACAGATTGAAAAACTGCGCGCGGGCGCCGCCGCGTCGCGCGCGGCCACCCCGGAGATTTCCGACGCGCAGTTTAACGCGTTCATGGCGGGCATCCGGGAGGGAATCGCCGCGCCGGCGCCCGGTTGGAACCGGACCCGCATGTGGGCCTATGTGTCCCTGGCCGCCGCCGCCATGGTTATCGCCGTTTCCATGCTGTATGTGCTTGCGCCAGGCCCCGAACCGGTCAAGGCGAACAAGGTTGAGTCTGTTTCCACGGAACTGGAGGGGGCCACGGTGGACTGGTACGAAAATGACAAGGGCGGCACGACGGAAAAGCCAAAAGGCGTGATGGAATAACCGCACGGTGGACGGAGAGGGGCATATGTCATTGGATCGGCAGGATGGTGAAAGGGACCGGGTGGGGGCGGCGTTTGCCAAGTCTGTGGCGGCACTGGATGCGTTGCAAAAAGCCGTGGGGCGCGTTCCGGAGCATCTGCTACATAAAAACTCCGCCCGCAACGGAACCGAATTCGATCCGAACGGTTATTTCACCGCATTGACCCATCTTTCCATGGAGGAGGGGTATGTGCTGGATTACGTCTATTATTATGGCCGGAGTAGTGGCCATCCGGTGCTTTTTACCCGGACAGTGGGCGGTTCATGCGCCATTCCAACGGCGGAACAGTTGTGTCAGGCCGAAAATTATGGTGAATCCCATCTGGACCACGTGCGCTGTGACGGCACACCGGAGGGATACTTCGAACTGGCGCTTTTTGCCAGTCAGGCCAGCCGGTTCTATTTCTATGACCATGCGTTATACGGAAAGAGGGCGGTAATCCCGGAAAAATCAGCGATAACGCATGATCTTGTCCGCAAAGAGGAGGCCGATCTCCTCGCTCGCATGCAAGACGCATTCATCCCCCCCGATGTAACCATCTTGGACGACAAAGGCCGCGTCACCGTGTCCTTCTGCACCTTCTCCTATTGGATCGGACTGATCCGTGAAGAGTATAAGATGTGCGCCGCCTTCCCGCACCTGATCAGCAACACAGTGTCAACCACCCTTTGCCCCTACCACTGCGGATTGATGTTCTGACTGTGTAAGCATGGACAGGGTGTACAAATATTCTTTATTGCATAATCACACCACAATGCCGCCTTTTTCTGGGTCGAAAAAGGCGGTTTTTTTGTTGCGCCAGGCGGCCATGCCCATGAGCAGGGCGGTCTGGGTGTGGAAGGCGAGTTCCGGGCCGCTGTCGAGGGTGCGCGCGCCGGTGCGGGCGCATTCGACGAGGTTGCGCATGAGGTAGAGCACATTGTAGCCGTGTTCGATGGGGAAGCGCTGCTCCTTGACGCCCCCGCCCCGGACACTGTCGTCGGGGATGAAGAGGATGTCGTTGTCCTGGATAGTGAGTGCGCCGTCCCAGCCGCGGATGACGGGGATGCGGATGTCATCGCGCCCGCCGGTGCCCTGGTAACTGCTGCCCTGGGAGCCGAGAACGGCCACGGAGATTTTCTCGGGGTATTCGATGATCATGTTGAAGGTGTCGGGCACCTCGCGCTCGGGGTAGCGGTAGATGCCGCCGGTGGCGACCACGTGGGAGGGCTGGGTGACGCCGAGTATGTCAATCACCTGGGTGAGCACATGGGGGTAGAGGTCGGTGGCGGGACCGCCCGCGTAGTCCTCGTACATGCGCCAGCGGAAGAAGCGGCTCACGTCGAAGGGGCGTTGCGGCGCGTCGCCCAGAAACACGTCCCACAGCAGGTCCGGGCCGGGCTTGGCGTCGGGATCGTCGATGGGCATGCCCCGTTCGCCGAAATCGCCGGTGCGGAAGATGCCGCATTCGGCGTGGATGGGCCTGCCGATGAGACCGTCCCTCACGAGTTGTTTCATCTGATGGTAGGCCGAGTCGGACATGCGCTGCGCGCCGAGCTGGAATGCGGCGGTTGATTTCGCGGCGGCGGCGGCGAATTCCCGGGTGAGTTCCCACTGCCGCCAGTGGGTGAGGGGCTTTTCACAATAGACGTGCTTTGCGGCGTTGAGCGCGTCAATGGCCTGCCGGCCGTGGTGGTGGTCCGGAGTGGCGATGGTGACCATGTCCACGGCGGGGTCATTCAGCAGTTCCCTGTAGTCGGTGTATTCCCGGAGATCGCGGCCAATCATGGCGGCCTTCTTTTTCAGGCGCGGCCTGTAGATGTCGCAGAGGGCCACAATCTCCACCGTCTTGTCGGTCTTTTCCATTTCCAGCAGGGTGGAGATGTGTGTTTCGGCGCGTCCCCCGCAGCCGATGACACCGACACCCAACCGATCATTCGGGCTTTTCACCGGGGTGGTTTGCGCCATCGCCCCCGCCGCCATGGCCGCGGTGGCCGCCCCCGCCATAAACTGCCGCCGGTTCATTCCGTCCATGCCCATCAGGTGTGCTCCAAAGTTTGGTGGTGTCTCTGTGGGCATTATAGCCCCGGCAACCGGCGGGTTACAGCCCAATAGTCCCGGCACGCGGGGAACGGAACAACCGGGTTGAATGTTTCGGCATCAGCGGTTACCATTGAAATTCAACCCGGAGTCCAGCGGTGCCAGACGATCCGCAGAGTATCCTTTTTATTTCCGGAATGCTTGTGTTCGCGAGCATTATCGCCAGTATTTTGTCCGATCGCATGGGCGTGCCCGCGCTGCTGGTGTTTCTGAGCATTGGCATGCTTGCCGGGTCGGACGGCCCGGGCGGCATTCATTACGACGACGCGCACAGCGCGAATTTTGTGGGCACGCTTGCGCTGGCCTACATTATTTTCTCCGGCGGCCTCGACACCAACTGGCGCATCATACGGCCCATTTTCGCGCGGGGCGCAATCCTCTCCACCGTGGGGGTGGTGATCACCGCGGGCGTGGTGGGCCTTTTCTCCTGGGGCATGCTGGGATTTTCACCGGTCACCGCGCTGCTTCTTGGGGCCATTATTTCCTCAACGGACGCGGCGGCGGTCTTTTCCGTGCTGCGCGGCAGGGGTGTGGGGCTGAAGGGGGAACTCAGGCCGCTGCTTGAGTTCGAGTCGGGCAGCAACGATCCCATGGCCATTTTCCTGACCATCGGCCTGACGGCGCTGGCCACACAGCCGGAATCGGACTGGCACGGCCTGCTTCTGTCTTTTTTAATCAACGCATCGGCGGGAGTGGCGGTTGGCTATGCCAGCGGCAGGATTGCGGGGCATCTTATCAACCGCATACGGCTGGAATACGAGGGGCTCTATCCGGTGCTCAGCATGAGCCTGGTGCTGATGACCTTCGGCACCGCGGAGGGGATCGGGGGGAACGGGTATCTTGCCGTCTACCTGTGCGGCATCCTGCTCAACGGCACCAATTTTGTGCACAAGCGCCACGTGGTCCGCTTTCACAGCGGTCTTGCGTGGCTGATGCAGATAGTCATGTTCCTGGTGCTTGGCCTTCTTGTGTTTCCCTCCCAGCTGCCCGGCGTGGCCCCCTCCGGGCTGATGGTGGTGCTGGTGCTCATGTTCGTTGCGCGGCCCCTGGCGGTGCTTGTGTGCCTTGCGCGCAGCCGTTTCAACTGGCGTGAAAAGGCGCTCATTTCCTGGACCGGCCTGCGCGGGGCGGTGCCGATTGTGCTGGCCACCTTCCCGCTTTTGGCCGGCTTTGAGCAGTCACACCTGATCTTTGACATTGTGTTTTTCACCGTGCTTATTTCCGTTGCGCTTCAGGGAACCCTGCTGATGCCCGTGGCGAGGTGGCTTGGCGTGGACGAGCCGATGGCCTCCCGCCCGGTATTTTCGCTGGAGATAGAGCACAAGGGCCAGGCGCGCGGCGAAACCCAGGAAATCGAGGTGCAGCCCAACATGGCCGCGGTGGGCAGAAAAATCATGGATCTGGAACTTCCGCCGGAGGTGCTGATACTGCTCATCGGCAGGGGGGAGGGCTTTGTGGTGCCCCGCGGTGAAACGGTCATCGAACCCTATGACACGCTCCTGCTGCTGGGCGAATCTGAACCGTTGAAGGAGGCGGAAAACGCCGTGTTGTCGCCCGCACGGAAGAAAAAACAGCCGGACCCCGCCATGGACCCCCTGTCCGCGCTTCCCCTCACCACGGACGAGCGCTATCTTTCCAAGCAGGTGGTGGTGGCGGGACACGGCAGGGTGGGAAGCCTGGTCTGCGGGCATCTGCGAAGAATAGGCGTGCCCTGCATTGCGGTGGACGAAAACCGCGACATCATCGAGAAACTGCGCGCCCAGTCCATCCCGGCCGTTGTGGGCGACGCCGCCCGGGACATCGTGCTGGTGCAGGCCCATCTCATGAGGGCGTCGGCGCTGGTCATCACCATTCCCGATCCCATGATAGTCAGGCGGGTGGTGGACACGGCCAGGAAGGTGAACCCCGGCATCCATTTGGTGATCCGCGCCGACAACGGCGTGGACGCCGCGCTCCTTGAAAAGGAGGAGGCGGGAACCATTGTGCTCAGCGAAAACGAGCTTGCCGCCGGTCTCACCCGGCATGTGCTTGACATCATCAAATAGGCGTGCCGTTCCACGGCCCATGGCAAGGGCCGGCGGGGGCTGATGGTCACCATGGGCATTTTGAACCGACTTCGACGCAGTTCCTACAATCACATCAATGTTAACGGTTGTCTGCCTGCCTGAATAAAACCGAAAGGCGTTCCCATGCGCTGCTTCCAAATCATTGCCCTCCTTGCGCTTGCGCTTTTGTCCTCCCGCCCCCTTTCCGCCCAGTCCACGGAACCCTGGCAGGAAGCCTATGCCGGCGGCGACGCAACAGGACCCCATGTGATTGCCTTCTGGAATTTCGATGAAGAGGGGGAGGTGTGCCCGGACGCTTCCGGTCGCGGGCATGACGGCCGGTTAAAGGGCGCCAGGCGCTGTGCAACAGGGCGTTTTGCCGGGGGAATACAGTCATTTCCCGGATGGCCTGTGGAGGACGCGCCCCATGCCGTCATTGTGGACAATGCGCCGGAGTTGTCACCCATGGGGGCCTTTACCCTTGAAATGTGGATCCGCCCGGATGCGATTCCCGAAGGATACGGCGACTCCTTTCTGATTGACAAAAAGTACGCCACCCATTCTGATTACCAGTGGATACTGGATGCGCCGGACAAGCGCGGCGCGCGGCACATGCGGGCGGTGCTCGGTTTCGGCGCCGACTCGGAGACATGGCGGTCCACTGAACCGGCGGTCCTTGAAAACAACAAATGGTCCCATGTGGCGCTCACATATGACGGCGCGGGCCGGATTACCTTCTTTCAGGACGGCCGGTCCCTTGGCGGCATGGCAAAGACGGGAAGGGGCAACATCAGCCCAGGCCCCCACGGGCTCTCCCTGGGCGACCGGATCGGCAGTTATTACCACGGTTTTCCCGGCATGATGGACGAAGTCCGCATCACCAGCGGAACACGCGAATTCCGCCCCCTGACCATCACCATGGAACATTCCAGAACCGTCTTTGAACGCATGGAACCCGCGCCCGTGCTGAAATTCCGGGTGGCCAACCACCGCCGCACCCCCGTCAAGGGGATGGAGGCGACCATCAATGTGGCGGGGGCGGGGGAAAAGGCGTATTCACTTGGCGAACTGGGACAGGGTGCGTCGCAAACACTGGAATATCCCTTTGACACCAGATTGCGGCCAGACACCTACACCATCACCGTCTCCTGCGCCTTCCCCGACGGGACGCAGTCCTATCGGAACAGCGAAAGCTTCTCCGTTGGGCTGGTGGCGCGGAAGCCGCCCCTTAGGATGCCTGTGGTGATGTGGGGCGTTGGCGGCATCGACGGGGTCATTGAGAACATGGACATCCTGAAGGAGATCGGCTTCACCCATTGTCTCGGCCTGCAGTGCGACTTTGGCGCAATCTGGGATGCGAATGCGCCCGCGCCCGCGGCCGGCGGGAACGCGCTGGCCAACAGTTACAGGATGCTTGATCAGGCCTTTGCCAATGATCTTGGGATTGTCATCAGCATCAGCCCGGGCGCATGGCTGGAGGAAAAGGAGCAATTTCTTCGGAAGGACGCCGCCGGGAAGCCCTATGAAAGGCCAAACATCTGCTGCAATTTCCCGGAGGTCAACGTTTTTGGGAGAAATGTGGGCGCGTCCGTCGCGCAAACCTACGGGGATTTCCCCGCCTTTGACGCCGCTCTGATCCATACCGAGGTCCGTGACGGCACACAGTTATGTTTTCATGACCATGACAAGGCGCTTTACCAGTCCGCAACGGGGCAGCCCCTCCCCGGGGGAATCACCGCCAAGAACGGCACCCCCTTCGCAAAAGTGGACGGATTTCCGGAAAGCCATGTCCTTCCCGACGATTATCCGCTTCTCCGGTTTTACCGCTGGTTCTGGCGGGAGGGCGACGGATGGAACGGATTCCATTCAGCGGTGAACGAGGGGCTGAAATCCACGGGCAGGAGGGATTTGTGGTCATTTTTCGATCCTGCCGTGCGTGTGCCCGCGCTTTGGGGCAGCGGCGGCACTGTGGATTATCTTTCCCACTGGACCTACAGTTATCCCGATCCCATCCGCATCGGTCTGGCCACGGACGAACTGTTCGCCATGGCCGAAGGCGGACCGGAGGGCCAGGGGGTGATGAAGATGACACAAATCATCTGGTACCGATCACAGACCGCCCCGCAGGAGGAACAAGCGGCACCCTCCGCCGCGCGCTCCCCCTGGGAGGACTATGATCCGGGGGCGGACTACATCACCATTGCGCCGGCCCATCTCCGGGAGGCCTTCTGGACAAAGATCGCCCGCCCCGTCAGGGGCATCATGTATCACGGATGGCAGTCGCTGGTGCCGACAGAGGAGCGTTCGGCCTACCGCCACACCCACCCTGAAACAAGGCGCGCCCTCAGCGAGCTGATTGCCGGGGTGGTAAAGCCGCTGGGGCCAACACTGCTTCAGGTGCCCGCGCTTCCCTCCGGGGTGGCCTTTCTGGAAAGCTTCACCTCGGCCATGTTTGCCGGACGGGGCACCTACGGCTGGGGCGGCTCCTGGGCGGGTGATGCGTACCACATCCTGATGTACGCCGGTCTCCAGCCCGAAGTCGTTTATGAGGAAACGATCATGAAGAGGGGGCTGGAAGGGCGCAAGGTACTGGTATTGGCGGACTGCGACGTTCTCACGGAGCCCGTGGTGGCGAAGATAAAGGCCTTTCAGCAGGCGGGCGGTATTCTCATCGGCGATGAGCGTCTCTGTCCGGCGGTCACCCCGGATATTCAGATGCAGTCCTGTGCGCGCACCAACAAGGCGGACGCCGACAAGGCCGCCCTGCTTGCGCGCGCCGAGGAGTTGAAACGGCAGTTGGGGAACAGGCACATTCCCCATGCGGTCTCCTCCGTGGCTGATGTGCTGCCCTATTGCCGCCGCTTCGGCACCACCGACTATGTCTTCGCCATCAATGACCGCAGGGAATACGGGAATTATGTGGGACGGCACAAGCTGGTCATGGAGCAGGGGCTGAACGCCGCCGCGGAATTCACCCTCAGGCGGCAGGGGGGCCATGTGTATGACTTGGTGGGGCACAGGAAGGTGGCCGCCGGGCTTGGCGATGGCTTTATGACGATTCCCGTTGATTTGGAGCCGGGCGGGGGGGCGCTGTTCATGGTGACGGCCAATCCGCTGGAACAGCTCATCATTCGGGCTCCCCAAGAGGTGAAGCACCACGAAGCCTTTGCGGTGCGGGTGGTGGTGGCCGACGGCACGGGCGCGGCGCTTGACGCGGTCATCCCCCTTGAGGTGCGCATCCTCGATCCGGACGGACGCCCCGCTGAATTCAGCGGCCACTACGGGGCAAAGAGCGGCGTGCTTGATCTTGAGCTAATCCTCGCGACCAATGATTTGCCGGGAATATGGACGATTGAAGTCCGGGAGCTTGCATCGGGGATGATATCCCGGCATTACATGAGGTTATCGCATTAGGGGGGGATGAGAGGCTGGATCATCTGTCATTCAGTGAAGGGCAGGGCAAATCACCTATTTAACTATATGATCAGGCGCTTTTTGTGGGCGGAATGACTGCGCGCACCATTGTCACTTGCGGCACAATTAATTGCGGGTGTCTAGTGCCGAGGCTGCCTTCATCAGTGCGAGCGCCGTGGACCGCTCGGGATAACTGACGGCAATGCCCTTGATGGCGTCAATCGTCCCGGCATCGGCGGCTGTCCCAAGGGCCACAGCGGCGGCATGGCGGGTATCGGGGGCGTTGTCCATATCGCGCACAATATCCAGAAGCACGGGCGCGCAGCGTGGATCTCCGATTCTGCCCAAAGCCCACGCCACAGCGGCGCGCCAGCAGGGCGTGAGACCGTTGTGCAGAAACAGAACGCCCGGCCCGAGCGGATCGGGACGGCCCGAGGCGGCCTCGGGCGGCGATTCTTTTAACAGGGCGATGAGCGGATCGGCCGATTTCGGGTCGGCCAGATTTCCCAGGGTTCGGGCAAGGTAAAAGGAAACCCAGTTCTCCACCGGCAACGCGTCAACGACGGGAATGCCCGTGTTGAAAACACGATCGATGCCGCTGTCCCCGGCACAATACCGAAGCAGGGCCGCCTCCACACGGGGGGCCGCGGCCTGATCACGGCAGACAAGGGAAAGTATCTGGGCGGCCCGTATTTCCGGACCGGGATGGCCGCCCCAGCATCGGATCGTGGTGGAAACAGCCTCGTTTATTTCAGGGGAAGACTGCGCTTCGGGATCCCCCAACATTGCCAGACAGGCCGCCGTGACAGCCGAGCCCGCCTCCTGGCGGCGCAGGACACGGCCAACGAGGGTTTCATAGTCATCATTGGGAAAAAACAAGGCGCGGTCGGGATCAATCGGCACGGAACGGATGAGATGCGGCACGATTTTGCCGGCGCGCGCGGAGGCCATTTTATCCAGCGCCTCGATGATGAAGTAGTGGACGGGTGAGGCATGGCATGACATGAGGGCCGGATGATCACCATACCAATAGGTGAAGTCGGGATAAGGCTTCAGACCGGCAAAGGCTTCGATCAAGGCAGTCTCCGCCTCTGGCGTGCCGATGCACCCCAATGCTTCCGCAACGGCTTCGGCAAGGAAAAGATTTCCTGTGCTTGGATCGCTGTGGGTGACCAGCAGTTCGCTCAGCATGGGCACAGCCGACGCGTCGCCAAGGCGGCCGATGGCGCGCGTCGCAGCCTGCAGGGTTCTCGGGTTCACCTCTGACAGGGCATTGAACCTGGCCGCATCCCCCTCGTTCCCCGCCTTCCTCCATGCGGGATATGGATTCCCGCCTTGCTTGGCCGACACGTAACGCCGGAGCGCATCGCAGGCGGCCACGCCGCCGGTATGTCCAAGGGCGACGGCAGCGCGGCGCGCTTCATCAGAGTTTCCCTGCCCGAGCTGCTTCACCAATCCGGCCTCGATACGGTCCCAAGAATTGCCTGCGAACCAGTTTTTCCAGGGTTCCGCCTGGGACTGGGGTTCGGGCCCGGTGACGAAGGGATTGAACGGTTCGCTGTGCCCCGTCAGATTTTCCAGCGCCATGGCGGCACCTTGAGCCACCACGGGATTCGCATCGGTGAGGGCATGAATGAGCGGCTGCATGGACTCCCGTGTTCCGCAGGCGGCCAGGGCGACCACTGCCGCGGCACGGACCTCACACGAGGCGTCCTGCAGGGCGCCGGCCAATGCCGACGCCGCCCTGGGATCGCGAAAAATGGCGAGATTCTGGGCGGCGGATATTTTGAGGGCCTCCCCGCCATTGCTCAACTGCTCAATCAGTGCGTTGATTTCATCATGGCCCGTCGCCAACGGGTTGGATAAATTGCCATGCCGGTTGATGCCGGCAACCTCGCGGAACCGGTCGAATTGAAGTTCCATCAGTCCCGTGACCGCCGGATTGTTTCCACGAAACCGGTGTGGTTGTCCTTCGCCAAGCAGCCTGAGCGGCGGCGCCATGAGCGCTTTCGCCTGTCCCGCGCGGGCAATCGGCGCGGACTGCCGCGGCTGGTGACAGCCCACGCAGGTGCGCCGCTCCCCGGGACGCACGTAGAGCCATGACATTTCGTTTAGTTCGGAACGGCCCTCGGCGTCCACCGCCTGGAATGCGATGGGCGTGTCAGCGGGCACTTCGACAAAGAACGACCCATCGGACGCCAACGGCACAGTGCCCAATTCGACGGTCTCGTTGCCGGCATGGACAATGTATGAGTGGGAGGAGCGGGTGGTCAGCCCTTTGCCCGCCAGCACCCGAATCGCGCGGACATGTTCCCATCCAGCGGTGGTGTTCTTTGTGAACCGGGCGTTCTGGCAGAAGAGAAAGCCTGTGGTCTTCTCCTGGCCATCCGGTTGCGCGCCCGCCTGCACGGGGCGCAGGGGCGGCCGTGGCCGCGCGCCAAGAAAGACGGGGGAATGCAGCGGCAATCCGCTGGAGTCATGCACCACGGTCAAGGTGGCCGGTGACGCTTGAGGATCAAGAATGTCTATTTCCTCATAGCTGACGTCTCGGATGGTCTTCTTCCTGCCGCCCTCCAGAACCTCAACGTCAACAGGCCGCGCGACGGTGCAAAGCAGCCGCCCGTCGGGCATTGCGGCGACATCGCCCGCCTCCAGACTGAAGTTCCGGAGATGACTCTGGTCGAATCCCATGCGGCCCACCGTAATGCCGGCGCTTGAGACAAACGCCACGTTTCCATCCGGCATGGGCGCCGGACTGCCACAATTGAACGCGCGCAGGCGGCTGCCGTATTCGGGGCCAAGATCCAGCCCAAACTCGGTCTGGCCCCGGGTCCCATCGGGGAAGATGGCATGGAGCAGGGTTTCGACCTTGCCCCGGTCAAAGAAGTTGTCGGAGCGGACAAACAGAATGCGGCCGTCGGCCAGGACTTCCGGCTCATTGTCAAAGATGATGGTGTTCGTTATCGGATGGATTTCTGATCCGTCGCTGTTCATGACGTACAGGGCGCGTGAGGGCGGGTTGTGATACTCCTCAAACGTGCCCATGCGCGTGGAGGTGAAAACGACACGCCCGTCGGGCAGCTCCGCCGGTTCAATGTCAAAGAAAGGGCCATCGGTCAACTGTTGCGGCGGCCCGCCTTCAACCGAAATCCGGTAGACATGAAAAAAGGGGTCATTCTCGCGGGCCATGGAGAAATAGAGGCTCCTGCCGTCGAAGGACGCGGCGGGCGAACCCAGCGCGCCCCTGCCCGCGTCATGCAACACCCGGGGTTCCACACCCGGACGGGCGGGGCTAAGCAGCATCAGTTTGTGTCCTATTTTCATCGGCGCGGGCAGATCGTGTTCGGGAAAGGTGCGGGATTTGCGGGGGTTAAAGATGGTTACGCTGAGACTGTCAAGGGGGGAATCGCCCGTTGTCGTGTGGGGGCGGTAAAGACTGCAATCATCTCCGACGAAAACAACCGCTTCAGGCCATGAAAAATCACCGGCAGGCTCTTTCCTGGCCACAACACTTCTGGTAAGGGACGATTCGATGCCATTGAGAACGGCGCGGACTTTATCGGCTTCTACACTGCCGGGGGGGACGGGTTTCAGGGCTTTTACCTCTCCCCAAGGGGCCATGCCGTAGTCGCCCAGGACTTCCGCACCGGCCCATTTTTGATCATCAAAGCCGGATTGTTCCCAGTTCTGAACCTCCGTGTCGGAGGTTTTCCAGCGCGCATCCGAGACCACGGTTGTCTGCTGTCCATTTTGAAAATCGGCCACAAATTTCACCAGCAAACCCGAGGGGCCGGGAAGGGTGTTGATGGCCTCCACAGCCAGGACGACACGGCCCGGTGACAACATGTCCGACAGGTCAAAGCGTTTGGGACGCATCCATGCGCCCATGTCCGTTTCACTTTCACCCACGGGCCGACCGTTTATGTACAGGATGAAAAGATTGTCACAGGTAATGATGACCTCGGTGGAGCGCAACGCGGGACTTTCCGGAAGGGACAGTTCCGTCCTGAAGAACCGGACACCGGCATTGAAATTGTCCGGCGCCTCACCCGCCGCAGGCGGATGCCAGATCCATTTTGCGCCGTCAAAGCCAATATTGGATTCATCAGCCGACAAAAAACGGCCGGCCAGCAACAGAACCACGGGGAACACGAAAAAAAAGCGTCGATATCTCATTGCCAACCCTTTTTCGCACGTATCGTCTGCTTGATGCGCAATCAACCGTCTGAAGACCCATTATACGTTCGTGTTTACAAGTTAGCACTTTTTCCCAGCGAGATTCAGGCCGCAATACGGGCGTTATTCCAAGGCAAAAACAACGTTGCGTTTCTGCTGAGGTCCGCGGGCCTGATGTGGCAGGAGGCGGGTTCTTGTCTTCCAGACAGAAACCGACCCCGAGGCGCTCGGGGTGGGTCGAATGGGGTGGGAAAAAAGGCGGTGGAAAGGTTTCAAAATGAATGGCGGAGAGGCAGGGATTCGAACCCTGGTTACGGTTACCCGTAAAACGGCTTTCGAGGCCGCCGCCTTCAACCACTCGGCCACCTCTCCGCAAATGGTTGAAAGAGTATAGCAGACGTGCGGCGGGGGCTTCCACCGTAGGGTCAGGGGGCGGGTTCGGGAGAAGGGCTTGGATCGTAGAGCATCATGGTTTGGGCGTTGATGCAGGCGGGCCCTTTTATCTCGAAATCATCCTGTACGGCATCCTGGCTGTCCCGCAGCTCATATTTCACGGCGGCCGCGTCGAGGGGAATTTTCATGATGGCGTAGCCGCCGTCCAGCGGCTCGGTGGAATACGGCTGGTTGGTGGCGGGATTGACGGCACGTATGGTGGCTCCGGGAAGATTGAACACGCGCACAGTCCCCGCCTGGATGCTTTTTTGGAGGAATGACTCCAGCAGTTCCGGTTTGCTGCCCCGGAGCGAGGAAAATTCGCTGAGCATGACATCATTGTTCGTGATGTAGACCGAAACACGCACCTTGGTTTCATGGACGGCGTCAGACTGGACGGGCTCCTCCGGCACGGCGGGCACAAGAACCGGCTGTTGCTGCGGCTGCGCCGCCGGCGGGCTTGTTGTTTGCGGAGTCGCCCCGGGGTTTTTCCTCATCAGCGAGGCGACGCCGCCAAGCAGGATCAGCGCGACCGCAACCGCCCCGGCGACAAGCAGCATCTGGTTGCTGTGTTTTTTTCTTCGGCGCAGATGGGAGGCGGAAAGGTCCATGTCCGTGTAGTCGGTGAGCACGGGCGGCCTCACGGATGTGGCCGCCGGGCCGGACTTGACACCCGGCGGCAGGGAGCCGGAGATTCGCGTGGCGGCATCCGCCGGATTGCCGATAACCGTGGCGCTCGCGCCGTCCGGCGCATGCCGTCCCGTCAGCACCGTTTCCCCCATTGCGCCGCCCCCATCCCGAACCCCGTCGAGAATGTTTGGATCGGGCGTGTCGGAGAGGGATTCCCGAAGCGCGGCGGCGAAGAGGTTGCCGTCGGCGTAGCGCTGCAGGGGGCTCTTGCTGAGCGCCTTCATGACCACCCGGCTCAGCGCCTCGGGCACGGCGAAATTGAGGTCGTGCGGCGGGGTTGGGGTCAGCTTGATCACATGGTGCATGATGGTGGAGAAGGCCTCCCCGGCGAAGGGGCGCTCCCCGGTGAGCAACTCATAGAGAATGATTGCGAGGGAAAAGAGGTCCGCCCGTCCGTCCACCCGCTGCCCCTGGAACTGCTCCGGGCTCATGTAACTGGGCGTGCCGATGAGCTGGCCCTCCTGGGTGAGGTTGGAGTTCGCCTCGCGGGCGATGCCAAAGTCGGCTATTTTAGCCGGGCCGTTTCTGGGCAGCATGATGTTTGCCGGCTTGATGTCCCTGTGCACCACGCCCTTGGCGTGGGCGCAGGCAAGCGCCTCCGCCAGCGAGGCCGCCAGTTCCACCGCTTCGGCCGGATCCATGAGCCGCCGTGACTCCAGCACGCCCGCCAGATCGTCCCCCTCGACGAATTCCATGGCGATGTAGGCGGTGCCGTCCTCCTCGTCCGCGTCATAGATGGTGATAATGCCCGGATGGTTGATCATCGCGGCCACCCGCGCCTCCCGCAGAAACCTTTCCAGCATCTCCGGACTGCCGCCGCCGGGTCCGAGCACCTCGCGCCGCGCGGTCTTTATCGCGACGCGCCGCCCCAGATGGGGGTCACGGCCCTCATAGACCACACCCATGGCGCCTTTGCCAAGGATGCGCACAATCTCATAGCGTCCAAGTTTTTCGGGTATCGGCTCTGTCATGGCGTTGCCGCGGGTGCCTTCAGTCGTTCCAGCCACTTTCGGACCTCTTCAGCGTCCTTGGCGTCCGGTGAAAGCCGGAGATACGCCTCAAACGCGCCGGCCGCGCCGGCGTTGTCGCCCAGGGAGGACAGGGCGAGGCCCAGGTTGTAATGCGCCGCGGCGTGCCCGGGTTCCAGGGACACCGCCTTTCGGAAACAATCGGCGGATTCCCCGGCCTTGCCGGAGCGGCGCAGCGCCTCACCAAGATCATTATACGACTGCGCCGTGCCCGGTGAAAGTTCCGCGGCGGTTCTAAGCGTTTCAGCCGCCTTCCCCGGAAGATTCATGCGCAGCCAAAGTCGTCCCAGGTTGCGCAGCGCGGGCAGGGAGTCATTCTTGATGGAAAGCGCCTTTTCATAGGCCGCCGCGGCGTTCTCCTGGTCGGACAAACCGTCCAGCGCCACCCCAAGATTAAACCATGCCTCAAAAAAACCGGGCAGCAGGGTCGTGGCCTCGCGGTATGCGGCTGCCTTTTCCGCGGGGTTGGCGGAGCGCACCCCCCTGTTATAGGCGTTCACCGCGGCAAGTTCGGCGGGGGAGATTCCCGGTGCGGGTGAAAGTTCCTGAACTCCCATGGCGGAGCCCGTGCCCGAAATGCCATGTTTCGAAAGCAGGGCGGCGGCGTTGGAAATGGGGTTCACCACGGTGAACCATGGCTGGTCCTGAAGCTTTCCCACCACCACGCCCACCAGCGCGCCGCTTTCGTCAAACACCGGCCCGCCGCTGGAGCCCGGACTCGCGTTCATTTCCACCTGCAGTACCGGATAGCCCCGGTAGGTTCTGGAGGTGCTGGACACGACCCCGCGCACCAGCGAGAAATCCAAATCCAGGGGTGTGGCGATGGCCACCAGCGGGCTTCCCTGCCGCAGCGACGCGGAGTCCCCCAATGTGGCGCATTCATTGGGGGCCGGAACGGCTGCAAGCAAGGCAAGCTCATGTTCCGGATCGTTCTCAACTACAGTCAGGGAAAGGGTTTCCCCGCCTGCGGTGCGGGCCTCAAATTTGGCGACACCGTCAATCTGGTGCGACGTGGTGAGCACATGACCCATGGAGGAGACAAGGCAGCCGCTGCTCTGGGTGCGCGCGCCGGTGTCCGCGCGGGTCCCCGAAAGGATGACCACATGGTTTTTGTTCAGTGCGGCCACCTCTTCCGGGCTCAGGGTGAATGCGCCGGGAGCGGCGCAAAAAATGAGCACGACCGCGGCGCGCGCGTATGTCACAAAGTGTCTGGGCATTGCCACGATGATATTGCCTGTGCCCCCATGAGTCAAGGTTAGGCATGGCGGCGCGTTTTTTCCATAAAACCGGCCTGTGTTAAAGTAATTCGCCAATTTTGGCGAAACAACCAGGAGCCCAGTTATGTGGTTCAGAATGATAACCGTGTCCGCCCTGCTTCTTTTTCCGGGGCTTTCCGCCACCGCCCAGGAGGGCGGCGTGGTGGGAGACATCATTTCCGGCAGCCTGATCAACCCAGAAAACGGTGTGTTTGCATGGTATGACGTCAGGGATGTGAAAACGGGAAAACAGTTCTTCATGCGCCAGGCCATTGTGGGGGAGGAAAAGGTGAAGGGGAAAAATGGATACTGGCTTGAGACGGAGGTCGTGCCCCAGGTTGGTTTTCCCATCGTGTATAAAATGCTCATCACCGGTCCCGCCAGCGATCCCGCCAACATTCAGGAGGTTTACCTGAAGGACGGCCCGGGGGAGCCTGAAAAACTCACCCTGGATCCGGGCGCCACCGACACGGGCCAGTCCATAAACGGCGGCAAAAGAACCAGCGCGGGGATGGAGGCGCTGGAAACGCCCCAGGGGCCCATTGAGGCGGAGCATATCCTTATAGAGCGCGATGGAATCACGACGGAAGTGTGGATTAGCGACCAGGCGCGCCCCACGGGCATTGTCAAAATGGTTTCCCCCGAGGGGGAACTTATATTGCGCCGTTTCGGCGTGGGCGGCGCGGATGCAGTCAGCGCCTTTGAGCGCAAAGACGGCGTGTCGGATGAAAAATCAAACACAAAAGTGGTTGTCAAGGTAAATGGTCAGGTTAAGGAGCCTGAGCAAAAGGGGGAAACCACCCCTGAACCGCCCAAACCGGAGGAGGCCAAAAAACCGGCCCAAAAAGATCCTCCAACCGCACCCGCCACAGGAGAAAAGAAGCCTGAGACCGGAGCGAGGAAAAACTTCGCCCCAAAAAAGCCAGTAAAATAGCCTGCTTTTCATTTCCGATCGCCAAGGAAAGAAAAATGTGAAATTATGTGTTTTTCTTTCCGGTGTGCTTAAATAAGCACCCACAGGCTGTGGTTTGACACAAACAAAAGCGCCCACCGGCAGGGCACAACCATGAGTGCGAGGCGAACATGTTAAATCTTGCGTCTGTATTGGATGCCGCCGCCAAAGAAAATCCGCAACAAACCGCAGTCATCTATGACGACATCAGGTTCAATTACCAGCAGCTTGCCGGTTTTTCCGCCAAAGTTGGCACCGCGCTGGCTGAAAGGGGAATTGTCAAGGGTGACCGTGTTGCCATGATGGTTCCGAACACCCCGCATTTCCCCATCATCTATTACGGAATTCTCAGGACGGGTGCTGCGGTGGTGCCGGTCAATGTGCTTTATCAGGAAGACGAGATCCTTCATTACCTGAAAGATTCCGGGGCGAAGGCGTTCTTTGCCTTTAAAATGTTTGAGGAGCAGGCCCGCAAGGCGTTTGAAGCCGCGCCTGATTGCGAACATTTCATCGTTGTCTCGACGCCAGATGACACGTCAAGCCCCCAGGTTGGCGAGAATTTCATGCATGTGATCGCCGGTGCGGGCGAAACCCGCGACATTGTCCAGACCATGCCCGACGACACGGCGGTGATTTTGTACACCTCAGGCACCACCGGCGCGCCCAAGGGCGCCGAACTGACCCATTTCAACATGTTTTTCAACGCCTATTACGCCTCCAAGGAGGTTGTGCACGCGAGACCGGGTGACGTGGCCCTGGCAACACTTCCGCTTTTTCATTCCTTCGGCCAAACCTGCCTGATGAACGCCAGCATCATCGCCGGCATCACCATGACCATGCTGCCGCGCTTTGAGACGGAAAAGGCGATGCGTGTCATCGCCCGCGACAAGGTGACCATCCTTGCCTTCGTTCCCACAATGTACTTTTTCATCCTCAGCAACGAAAACTGGCGCGACCACGATTTCAGCAGCGTCCGTATCGCCGTTTCCGGCGGCGCCGCCCTGCCGGAGGAGGTGCACAACCGCTTCCGGGAAAGGTACGGGATAACCATCCTTGAGGGATACGGCCTTTCGGAGACAAGCCCGGTGGCGTCATTCACCGTCGAGGGGGCTGAGGTGCGGGTGGGCTCCATCGGCAAGCCCATCTGGGGGGTGGAAATGCGCATCATGCGGGACGACGGCGGAATGGCGGAGCCGGGGGAGGCGGGGGAGATTGTCATCCGGGGCCATAACGTGATGAAGCAGTACCACAACAACCCCCAGGCGACGCGCTCGGCGATCATTGACGGCTGGTTCCACACCGGGGATGTCGGCAAGTGCGACGAGGACGGCTATTTTTACATCATTGACCGCAAGAAGGACTTGATCATCCGGGGCGGCATGAACATCTACCCGCGCGAAATAGAGGAGGTGCTTTACCGCCATCCCAAGGTCAGGGAGGCCTCGGTGGTCGGCGTTCCAGACGCGGCACGCGGCGAGGAGGTGAAGGCCTTTGTGGCCCCGCGCGAGGGCGAAACATTAACGCCGGAGGAGGTGCTGGCGTTTCTGCGGGAAAAGATGGCCCGTTACAAGTGGCCCAGGGAGGTGGAGATTATGGAGGAGCTTCCCAAGGGGCCCACAGGCAAAATTCTCAAGCGCGAACTCAAGGACCGCGCCGCGCACATTTAAAAAAACAGCGCGGGCGGAAACCCCGGCCGGGGTTTCCGCCCGCGTTATATTTGCGGGGGAATTACATCAGCGATGTCACATCGTTGAATGACTTCAGGCCGCCGGGAAGGGCTATGCGCAGTTCGCGCCATTCACCGTTCACGCCGAGGGTGGCCACCACCTTCTTGTCGGCCAGGTTGACGCCCGCCGGAAGCATGGGAACCTGGGCCGGATCGATCTTCGCGCCGTCAAGCACGATGAAGCCGTTCGCGCCCTTGGCAAGGAGGGCGGGGTCCAGCTCGGACTTCGCGGCGATGGTGCCGTCGGCGGCAAGGCCGTCAAGGGCCTTTTTCAGGCGGTCCTCATTGGTGGAGACGAGCAGGAGCGCGCCCGCGGTGGCGATGTAGACGTTCAGGCCCTCTTTCACGTTTTCAAGGGCGTAGACAGAGCCGCCGTTGTGCACGTATTTCGGGTCGCCCTTCACGCCGGCGAGGCCGAGGAGCCCCTTCACGCTTTCGGGCTTCATGAGTTTCGCGGCGACAATGCCGCCGGGGATGTTGTTGTTCACGCCGTCAACGGACACGGCCAGCTCGTCGCCGAGCATGGAGGAGGCGAGCATGACGTAGGTGAGGTTTTTCGCCATGGCGGGGTTGCCCGCAAAAAGGGTGCGGACCTTGTCCATGAAGCCAGGCGTGTTGCGCAGGTTCAGCGTCAGGGGGGAGGAGCCCGCGATGAGGTTGTTCAACTGGAGCTGCGAGGCGGGCGGGGCGACCGCGCCGGCCGGGTCGTGCATGGCAAGACGCACATAGGCCTCGCCGTCCTGGACGCCAATGCCCAGCGCGACCTCGTCAATGAAGCTCTTGAAATACTGGTAGGTCGGCTCCATGTTCAGCGTGGCGGGGCCGGTGGGGATGATCCCGGCGGCCTGAAGGTTGGAGAAAGAGGTGATCACCGCCAGTTCGCTGGGCGCGTTGGAGGCGGCGTACTTGGTGGCGGCGGGCTCTTTCAGGCGCGCGGAAAGTTCATTAAGCAAAGGCTCGGTGCTGCCCATCAGCACATAGCCGGACTGGATGAAATAGCCGAGCTTCTGGGTCGCGCTGAAAAGGCCCTTGGCCTCGCCGACCGCCACTTCCGCGGGGGCTTCGGAGAAAACGTTCTTCATCTTTTCGGTGGCGACGGCCTCGTCCGCCACGGGAAGGGCGCCGGAAACTTCCATCGCGCCGGTCTCGTTCTTGCGGAGATAAACGGCGAGGGGCTTGGTCGCATCCAGGCCGGCCGCCTTGAACACTGCGGAAAGGGAGGTGGCGTCGGCCACGCCGAGTTTTCCGGGAAGTTCGCCCAGCAGGGCGTTAATGTCCATCTTTTCCTTCACCGCCGGCAGGGCGAGAAGGGGGGCCGCCTCGGTCTCAAAGGACTCAACGGCGGGCAGATACACGGTAATTTGCGCGGAGGCGGGCACAAAAGACAGGGGGGAGGACTGGGCCCAACCCGCCACTGAGCCTGTGAGGGCCAGCATCGCCACCAAAACCACACCAAACAACGATTTACGGTTCATCTTCACTGCTCCTTTTGATAGACAGCCTTGTTGTGTCCGGATCACCCATCCGGAAGACAGGGACGGTAACTATACCAATTGACCCAAAAAGAAATAAAGCAAAATATTGACCCCGCTTCCCCCCGTTTGGTTTCCGGTTTCATGCGGTTGTTAAGCTTCTTCGCAGGAGTTGCATCGGCTATAAATCAATTTAGTATAATATGCAGGCGTTAATCATTTGTGATTTTCGCCCCCCGGACCGGGCAGGAATAAAAGCGAGGTGAACCCGTGAGCGATGTGACACGCAACGAGGCCAACGGCGCGGAACACGATGAGTCCAATGATTCCAGCCATTGGCGCGAATTCTCCCATAATTACCTGTCCCATTCCCGCGCCCACTACCTGATGGCCATTGACGCGCTGCGCGCCGAACTTGGCTATGCGCGCACCACGGACGTGGCCGAAATGCTGGAAGTTTCCCGAGGGGCCGCCTCCATGGCCCTCGCCCAGTTGAAAAAACGCGGATGGGTCAGCGAGGATCCCAACCGGTTTTTGCTGCTCACGGAGGAGGGAAAGCGGATTACAGAGCTGGTTTCCCAGAACTTTTCCATCCTTTCCCGGTTTTTTGAGCTTGTCCTTGGGGTGAGCCATGAGAAGGCCGTGGGTGACGCCTGCAAAATGGAGCACCTCATGGGGCTGGAGACCAGCCGCCGCCTTGCCTGGTTGACGGAACTCCTTGCGGGGGAGGGCGCGCACGCCGCCCATGTGCGCAAACACATGAAAGAATTCCATAACGACACGGACCTGGTTGATTTGGACCAGTTGTAACAAGGCAGTGTTTAAGAAAAGGCTCATTCCCCCGTCCGCGCCATTCCCACAACTCGAATTTTGGGATCTATCCGGTGACTTCGAACCTGAAGTTTCGTCCAAAACACAACGCCCCTCCGACAGTTCCCCGGATTCCCAGGCTTCACCCCTAATTGACGCACAGGCGGTCCTGGACATGGTGCGTTGCGGGTTAAGACAATTGACCGGAAAACACGTTGGCGTCCGCCTGTCAACCGGCAAGAAAATGCTAATCAATCAGGTGGCCGGCAATTCTCCCGGAGAACAGGTCGTTTTAATGGGCCGGATATTTCTACAGTCACCGCAGGATTTCATCCCCATCGCGGCGGCATGGCTCAAGAATCCACGCGACAAAAGCCATGTGTCGGCCATCAGGGCCTTGGCTAAAAAACTTGAAGAGAACTCGCCCCAGACGGCCAAATCAACGCCACAACGCCCCCCCGCATCCCCCAAAGGCAAACATTACGATTTGCAGTGTCTTTATGATGAAATCAACCAAAAAGAGTTCGGTGGAAGTGTGACTGCGGGGATAACTTGGGGAAGATATCCCACAAACGCCCGCAAAAGGGGGCGTCATATCCGTTTCGGATACTACAAGGTCAAGGAAAACACCATCATCATCCATCCGGTGCTGGACTGCCCCGAAGTGCCTGAGTTTTATATAAAATTCATCGTTTTTCATGAAATGCTTCATGCCGCTGTTCCCGCCGAGATATCCCTCTCAGGACGGCATCTCTTTCATTCAAAACGGTTTAGAACCCTTGAAAAGCAATATCCGGACTACGAACGGGCGTCCACATGGGAAAAAACGCCCGAAAACCTCCAGCATCTTTTCAAGAAGCGCCTCAAGCGTTGAGATCACAGAGCCCCCCTTTGCACACACCAATGGGCAATTATTTGCCGTGGTTGCAGTATAAAACCTACAATCTTCTTCTGTGCGACAACAACCGGCCCCAAGTGTTCTGATTTTTCCTGTAACGTTTTCGCCGCTTGAGGGTATTTTTGTCAAGATTCAATGTTTGGACCATTGGATCCAAGGCCGGTTGACCGTCGGCGGCTCCGGAGGAACAGATGGGCACGATGGCCGATCAGACCGATGAACAGTTGATGGCCCTGCTCTGCGGTGGGCAAGACGAAGCGCTTGCCGAACTGGTGCGTCGTTACCAGAACGACCTGTTCCGCTTTTGCCTGCATTACCTGCGCAACACGGAGGTCGCCCTGGAAAAAACGCAGGAAACGTACCTGCGGGTTTTTTCGGCCCGTGACCGGTTCGACAAGACGCGCAGTTTCAAGCCGTGGATGCTCTGCATTGCGCGCAACTTGTGCCTCAACGAGTTGAAACGCAAAAAAGCGGTGCAGATGGAGACAATTGAATCATTCGCAAGCGCGTCCCGGGACGAATCCGGGTACTTGGAACCCGCTTCAGAGGACTCGCCTTCGGAACTGCTGATGGCGGACGAACGCAAAAGGGCTTTGATGGACGCCATGGGTCGTCTTGATCAGGACGCGCGCGAACTCATCATGATGCGCTATTTTGAGCAAATGGCGGCGAAGGAGATCGCCGACGTGGTGGAAAGCACCGAGGGAGCCGTGCGCACACGGCTGCACAGGGCGCTAAACCAGCTCAGGGAAGTGTGCGAAACAAGAAAAGAACTGTTTTAACGTGAGCGAAGAGACCAGCAAAACTGAAGTATCAGCGTTCCTCGAATACGTCGAGGGGGCCGGGGAAACCCCGGTCCGCCCCGGCGTGTCCGGTGATCTTGAGGCTACACGGATGCTGGTCGGCCTGCTTCGCGAGGCGGGGGACGCATGGCGGCTTCAGACCTGCCCCCAAGACCTGGCCCCCGCCGTTCTGGAAAAGGCACGGGAAATAGCCGAAACAGAGGAATTCCACGGGTTCGCGGCCATGGCTGCCGCCCACCGCGGGATCACCATTCCGGTAGATTTGACCGGTGCGGTGTTGTCGGACATTGCCCGCATCAGGGAAATGTCCGGCACGGACACCGGCTTGGACGAGTCTGGGGCCGCGCAGGTGGTGGTCCTGGAAAACCGCCTTCGCGCCATTGGCGACGACCTGCGCCGTTCACTGCCGAAGATAGACATCACGGCGCGTGTGATGGACGCGGTTTCCTCGGCAAGAAGGGAAGAGTCAGCCCCCGCCAACGTGCTTCCCTTCCGTTCGCGTCCGAAAACAGAAACGCGCGCGACTGTCCAGGGAAACAGCTGGCGGATCATGAAGGTTGCGGCGGCAGTCGCCCTGATGGCCATGGTGGGCGCAACCGCCTGGTGGATGGGCCGGACAAGCATTGTCGAGGAACGCCGCGCCGAATCTCGCCAATCCGGCGCGGAGCAGCCCGAAACCGGCAGGATTAACCACCGGGGCGGCGCGTTGCCCTCCTCCAAACTGGCTTCCGAGTGGTCCAAGGACAACGACCGGCTGCGGGAATACAACGAACTGTTGCGTCCCGAAGCGCGTCCGATTGAGATCAAGCTGGATTCGGGCGCAGCGGGCAGGCTTGCCTCCCTTTCCCTTGACGACCTTCTGGCGGCGAAACGCGACGCGCTGATGAAGAAGAACGGCGGCCTGGAAAAACTAACGGAGTGGGGCACCCTTTCGCAGGAGGAGGCCCGGCGTCTTCTTGAGGAGGGCGGCCTGAGCACTTCCGCCATGGCGGGGCTGTTGCGCTTTCTTCCGCCGGAAGAGTCGGCGGCATTTCTCCGGACCGCCGTGGAACAGCATCCAGAGGATCCCTATCTTCGCTACCTGCTTGCGCGCAATCTTGCCGCCTCCCCGGAAACCCGCGACGAGGCAATACAGCAGCTTGCCGCGTTAAAGGACATCTCAGGCGAGAATTCCCTGGCCTATTACATGGACGCGGAGATGAAAATGAACGCGGGGGATGTCACCGGCGCGCTCCTTTCCATGCAGTTAGGCGCGGGATTTGAGTCCGCCTCGGCCTTCGGGCTGGAAAGCGCCCGAAGCCACGCCGCAGCCCTTGAGGCCGCCGGGTACGAGCCTGCCATGGCGCGTTTCCTCGCCGCATCGGTGGCGGGCAGGCAGGAATACGCATCCATGGTAAACCTCGGCCAGGACCTGCTCCAGCAGGGCGAGTACTACGAATCCATAAAGGATTACGAAACCGCCAACGAAATATACCAGTCCGTCCAGGAACTGGGCGCGCAGGTTGAGCGCGGGGCCACCCTCGGCAACGAGCAGCTCGCAGGATACGACCTCCAGCTTGCCGCCCTTGACGCTGTCACCCGCGTGGCGGAGATATTCGCCACCAATGAGGGCATGGAGGTTCTTCGCACCGCCTATGACGTGCTGGCCGACAGCATGACCGGATTTGTGAATTATCTCGGCGACCTTGAGTCGCTCTTCGGGGGGCTTTCCTCCGGCGACGCGGACCGGGTCTCCACACAAATACTGACCCAGGGCGACCTCGGGCTCGGCCAAACCCCCTGAACGGTATTAGGTTTAACTTTAAATAAAAAAAACCGGCCGGAGGAGTTCCTCCGGCCGGTTTTTGTTCCGGCCAAAGTATCAGAGATGCTCCTCCTGCACATAGTGCCTGAGTGTCGGCCCCGTGTAAATCTGGCGCGGGCGCTGGATGCGCAGATCCGGATCCTGCCGCATTTCGAGCCAGTGGGCGATCCATCCGGGCATGCGCCCAATGGCGAAGAGGACGGTGAACATTTCCGTGGGGATACCCAGGGCACGGTAAATAATGCCGCTGTAGAAGTCCACGTTGGGGTAAAGCTTGCGCTCGATGAAGAAATCGTCCTTCAGCGCGACCTCCTCAAGCCCCTTGGCGATGTCCAGCAGCGGATCCTGCACGCCCATCTCGTTCAGCAGGCGGTCCACCATCTCTCTGAGCAGTTTGGCGCGCGGGTCGTAGTTCTTGTAGACGCGGTGGCCGAAGCCCATGAGGCGGAAGGTGCTTTTCTTGTCCTTCGCCATGTTCACAAACTTCATGTAGTCGCCGCCGTCCTTGTGGATCATCTCCAGCATGTTCAGCACGGCCTCGTTCGCGCCGCCGTGAAGCTTGCCCCACAGGGCGTTAACACCCGCTGAAACGGAGGCGTAAATGTTCGACATGGAGCTGCACACCATGCGGACGGTGGAGGTGCTGCAGTTCTGCTCGTGGTCCATGTGGAGGATGAGCAGCATGTCAAGGGCGTCCTCCATGACCCTGGGAACCACATACTCCTCGGCGGGGGTGGCGAACATCATGCGCAGGAAGTTGGCCGCGTAACTGTGGTCCGTGCGGGGGTAGATGTAGGGGAGGCCCACTGATTTGCGGTAGGAGAAGGCGGCAATGGTCTTCACCTGGCCGATCAGGCGCTGGATGTTCAGGTTCACATGGGCCTCGTCCTCGGAGTCATGCGGGTAGAAGGAGGACATTGAGGACACCATCGAGCCAAGGATGTTCATCGGATGGGCGCCGGCGGGATAGTGATCCAGAAAGTTCACCTGGCTGGAGTGGATGAAACTGTTCAGGGTCAGCTGTTTGCGCCAGTCCAGGAATTCCTTCTCGTTGGGCACCTTTCCGAAGAGCATGAGATAGGCCGCCGCCGAGTATTTGATTTTACCGGCAAGCTCCTCAATGGGATAACCGCGGTAGCGGAGGATACCGACATCGCCGTCAATGTAGGTGATGGAGCTTTTGCAGGCCCCTGTGTTTCCATAACCCGGGTCGTAGGTGATGGCTCCGGTGGTGTCGCGCAGTTTTTTGATGTCAATGGCAACCTCGTTCTCGGTGCCGGCAAAGGTGGGCAGTTCGTATTCCTTGCCGTTCAGGATGAGTTTTGCGTTTTCCATGCTCTGGTCCTCTCTGGTTGTCATTCCATCCACACTAATCTGAGGGCGGATATAATGCCCTCAAAGACAAACTAAAACCGTTGCCTGCACCCCTTGGCGGGATTATAGCGAATAAAAAAGCCTATTGCCAATTAAAACCCGCAAAACCCGTTTTCAGGGGGTCTTTTATCCTGATCATGATTTGAAACACAGCCAACCTTTTGGGCATTCCGCCGATTTTCGCTGTTTTGGAAACGGAAAAGCGGCGTTACGGGTCAAACACACAAATTGAAGGAGACGGCCATGAAAAAAGAGCTCCCCATACTGGTTTTAATGTTTTTCTGCCTGATTTTTTCCGCATCACACGCCGGGGCGTTATTGGCGGGAACGGCATCCGACAAGATTAACCCGCCGGATGGGACGTATTTGGGGGGATATGACCACAACCGCAAATCCACCGGGATTCATGATGACCTGCGCGCGCGGGCCGTGGTCTTTGATGACGGGAAAACCGCCATGGCCCTTGTGGTTTTGGACGCATTGAGCATCCAGGACTTCATCACCGCGGAAATCCAGAAAAAAGCCGCCGAGAAGGCGGGGGATCCCCGGCTATCCCCCGAAAATATTATTGTGCAGGTGACACACACCCATTGCGCCCCGGATTTGACGGGGCTTTACGGGGCAAGCCCCGCAGAATCCGGATTGAGCATGGAATATGTGAGCTTCCTTTCGGAAACCGCCTCTGCGCTTGTGGCAAAGGCCTGGACGGGACGAAGGGAGGCATCCCTCTCCTGGGCGGAAACCACCTGCGCGGGCTGGGTGGCGAACGATTCCGAACCCGGCAACCTTGACTCCCGGGTGACCATCCTCAAGGCCGACGGCACAGAGGGCGGCACACTGTTCACCCTGACCAATTTTCCAGCCCATCCAACGGTGCTCGACGGGGACAACACCCTTGTTAGCGCGGACTGGGTCGGGGGATTTTATGCGGGCATGTCTGAAAAATCGCCCGGCGAGCATGTCTATCTCCAGGGCGCCATTGGCGCATGGATTCAGCCGGTCACCCCGGAACGGACCTTCACCCTTGCCGAGAAATACGGCCGTGACCTTGCGGAAAAGGTTCTTGAGGCGATACGCCACACAACCCCGGTCAAGGGAACGGAGGTGCGCGTAAAAAGCAAACAGTTTAGGATGCCGCTGCAAAACGAGACATTCAGCCAGATGACCGAATTAAAACTGACCCCCCGCGTCATGGGCGGCGGTGCCGTTGAGACCAGTGTTGCCTGGTTTTCCGTGGGCGAGGCCCAGTTTGCCACCCATCCCGGGGAGACCGCCCCCATCTACGCGGCCCAAACACGGGAACTAATGAAGACGGGCCCGAAATATGTGCTTGGTCTGGGCATGGATCATCTCGGATACATCGTTCCCGTGGATTATTTTGATCACACCGGCAACTACAAGTATGCGGATTACCTGGTCAGCATGTCCCCCGGCAGGGAGGCGGGGCCGTCCATGATGAAAGCCCTGGGGGAGATCATCCCGCACTAATCAGGGGGTGTCCGGCGGACGCTCCGGCCCTTCATAATTGTCCTTGCGCGCCCAGTCAAAAAGCATGTTCGTCCGGGGACCAAACCATCCCACGGCCCAGCGGCTGTTGCGCGCGCCATAGATGTTTTCCACCGGCGCCCACTCCCACCGTTCACTGGAAATGTGACCGTCGCACCAGACCACATTCACCCTTCCCCAGTGGCGGAAATGGATGGAGGGGGAACTTCCGTATGCGGTGTCCCCGCGTGGATTGGCGAAGGTGACCGGCAGGGGGGGTTCCAAAAAACCGTATTCGATAATGTTTCCGGGCTGTGGCATGGCCGCGTCGGCAAACATGACGGTTCCGGCGGGGTTGGCGATGCTGCCATCGGGCATGCCGCTCCGGCACGCGTCCATCGGATCCTCAATGATGGAAAGCATGGAGCCCACATAGGCCATGTTGTAGCCGTAGCCGCCGGTGCCCGACTCGAAGGCACTGTCCACCGTGTCGCGCTTTTTAAATTCGAAGAACTCCGGACACTCCACAATACGCCCCCCGTCGGGCAGGTATTCGGCCAGGGGGCCCCGGCCAAACTCATAATCCGAACCCGGGTTGGGGGTGGGCCGGTAGCCATGCCAACGGTAATGCCCGCCAAAATGATCCGGCTCGGCGTCCGGCTTCAGGAAATCGTACATGTCGGAGGCGGCGGGCACATAATGTCCCCTGTGCTCCGAGGCGTACATGGTGTTGGCGAGGTACAACTGCCGGAGATTGTTCACGCACTGTGTGGAGCGCGCCTGGGCACGGGCGCGGGAAAGCGCCGGGAGGAGAATCGCCGCAAGGATGCTTATGATGGCGATGACCACCAGCAGTTCGATGAGGGTAAATCCCCGTCTTTTTTTTGAGGGAGGGCTCATTTCCCGCGTCCACGCCGCCGTTTCGCAAGGGCCACAACGCCCGTCAAAAGCAGGAACAGCGCGGGAACAACGCCCGCAGGCGCGGGAACGGGCACATACTCAAAGGAAAACGCCTCTTCCGCAATGAGCGTGATCAGCTCCGGTTCGGCGTGCAAGGACACAAGCAGGGGCCGGGTGCCGGACTTCTCCTCCCTGGGCATGACCACCGCGAAGGAAAGGACGCCGCCCAAAACGCGCACCTGAAACCCGTCAGCCGCAGGATTGGCGTCCGCACCCTGTGGGACACCCCCCCGGACCACAAGGGTGAGTTCGGTGCCGTCGGACACGGTGTTTCCATTGGCGTCCCGGATCAGGCTGGTGCCGAAGGGTATGGTTCCGGGGGCCTTCGCGGCCGGATTTAAAGGCCAGAGCGCGGCTGGTTCGGCGGGCGGACCGGGAAGGAACATGCAGGACGTTTCCCCCGCAACGGCGCCGTCCTCAGAGGCAATCCTGCAATTCACCCTGCCGGAACGCGTGGTGGATTGCATTGAAAACTGAATGATCCCCCCGGACACGGCAAGCTGGTGTCCGGCAGTGGCCGGGTCCGCATCCGGTGTGGACAGAACGCAAATCCCCGCAGGCGTGAGGGAAAGGGTCAGCGGCGTTCCATCAGGCAGGGGCGTTCCCTGTCCGTCCAGAATGGCGCGGCTGGTGACAGTAACAAGAGAGACCCCGTCTGCCGTGACACCGGCGGCGGGGGATGCCTCCAAAACGACAGGGATAATATCAGGATTCAAATCACCCGCCCCCGCCACGGAGGCGAGGACAAACAAGCCGGGCTCCTGACAGGAAAAAGAAACCGTGTTGGCGGCGGGGTTTCGCTCAACATCATATATCTCCGCCGCCGACCAGGCGCCTCCAGTGAACCTGCGGGGCACAAGGTGCCCCTCGTCCAGTCCGGCGATGTCGGATGGAAGATAGGCAAGGGTAAACCGCGCGTCCTGGATCTGCGCGTCCGAAAACAGGGTAATGTCCGAAACAAATTCCACGCATGCGCCGCTCTTTATCAGATCCGGCACAGGGGGGGAGGGAATGGACGCCGGAAGAATGTCCACAGTGCTGTTGTAATTCCTTGCCCCGGTCCGCGCCCCCTTCGAGTAAAAGGCGACGGCGTTTCCCAGCGCGTCGGACGCGGAACCGAGCAGCGTTCCCGCCGGGCTTCCCCCATATTCTGAGGGAATCTCAAGGGGCAGCACGGTGCTCTCCGAACGGTTCGGGTCCGTGCCCGCCACACGCGTTTCATAGGCGTCGGCGATTCCGTCACCGTCCGCATCCGTCAACGGGTCGATGTCTGCGACTGCGGATATTTCCGGTGCGGGCGCGCCAAATCCCGAGACCGATCCGGCTATAAACGCACTGATGCGGATGAAGTCAAAATGGCTGAGTCCGGCGGGTGAACCGGACGTGTTGACCGCCCAGGCGATGTCGAAGGCGTCCCCGCCCCCGGACTTCGGGGTGAGTCCCGTTGCAAGGGGGTCATCGGGCCGCATGTAATTGTCCCGGCACGGCTGCAGGGTGGGGGACATGTCCGCATAACCCCAGTTTGCCTCCATACCGGCACCGGAATTGTTGAAGACGCTGCCCGCAAGCGGGGGGGAGGGGTTTGGTATGCCCGAAGGCAGCACGGAGGAGGCCAATCCGCGACTGCCGGGGATGACATACCACGGGTCGTCGGGAAGTCCGTTCAGGTTTTGATCCGCACTGATTTCCACCAGGGCGGGTTCGGCCCACTTCCTGTTGGGGTCGCCCCCCACCCAGAAGGCGTTGCCATGGACCACAAAATCCAGCCCCATTGGATTCTCCGGATCGTTTTCCACAGGGGTGTTGAATTTAAGGATCACATAACTGCCCGGCGCGGCGCCGGGAAGGCCAAGACAATAGGCCTTGGCGTTGTTGGGCGCGAAGACGCCGCCACCGGCGGGTGCGCCCAGCAAATCATTGGTGTCGGTGAATCCGGACAGGGGGCTGATGGCATTGTGCCCCACAACGGCATCCGCCCAGGGATCCTCCGCGGTTGCGGATAACGACAGCCCCAGTGTGAGGAAAAACATGTGGGAAAGAACGGTGGAAACCGTTTTTGCGGAAAAGGAAACCTTGCTCACAGCCAGCCCTCGCTACCGGCGGCGCACGCCGCGCACGGCGAACGCCACCAATGCCGGCAGGTCTTCGGGCTTGCAGGCGATTTGGGGTTGACCAAAAGTTCCTACTAAACGCCGCTTCCCAGGCATCACGCCCAGTGCTACCCCACCGGCAACCGGCCGGCGGATGGCGTTGTTCGTTCCTGCTTACCGCTGCGGGGCAGCCCCGGATTCGCACCGGGTTCCCTCTTAGCGCCCGTCCACATGGACGAACGAACCGACATTGGTATTATAGCCGGACGGAGGGGAAAGGGCAAACAGGAAGGCCCCGCAAAAACATCTTAAGTCAAGGAATTGCAGGCATCCGCCAGCACCCGCGCCGTTTTCTCCCACGTGAACGCCGAGGCGCGGAGACGGCCCTCAACAGCCAGACGATTCCGGAGCGCCCCGTCCCCGGCAAGCATGCGCAGGGCATCCGATAATCCTCCCTCATCGAAGGGGGACACGGTGACCGCGTTCCCGCCCACCACCTCCGGAAGGCTTCCGGTGTTGGATGCCAGCACGGGCGTGCCGCAGGCCATGGCCTCAAGGGGGGGGAGGCCAAAGCCCTCCAGAAGGCTCGGCCACACAAATGCCAGGGCGGCGGATAGCAGGGCGGGGAGGTCGGCCTCCTCTATGAACCCGGGGAAATATATGCCGGCCTTGTTCCTCGCACGCGCCGCGGTATTTTTAACGGCGGCATCCTTCCATCCGCTGCGGCCCGCAATCACAAGCGCCGGAAAGCCCTCACACCATGCGGCATCCCAGGCGCGGATCAGGCGGGGCAGGTTTTTTCTGGGCTCATGGGTGCCGACATACAGGAAAAACCGTTCCGGCAGCTTGTGCTTCCGCCTGACGGCCTCCCGCGCCTCCGTGGCGGCGGGGGAAAAGCGCGGGGAAACACCAAGACGGGCCACCCGGATGCGTGACGCGGGAATTTTCAGAAGACGCTCCACATCATCCGCCACAAAGGCGGAATCGGCAAGGATCACATCCGCCCTCCGCGCGGCCGCCGGAATCACGCTGCGGTAGTAACAGGCGCGGGAAAGGGAAAACCATCCGGGGTGATGCCATGCGCACAGGTCGTGAATGGTGAGGACCACCGGTTTGGAGGGCAGGAGCGGGCCCACGGACGCGGGATAAAAAAGCACCTCCGCCGCCTCCCTGGCGGCGAGTTCGCGGAACGCATAATGATCGAAAAAAAGCCGCCCGAGTGCGGAACCGTCCCAGCCCGTGGAAACAGTTGCGCCGATTCCCTCCGGGCGCGGCAGATTGGACGGCCAAACAGTCACCGTTTCCGGGGAATCTTTCAGCAAGGCGAGGGCGGCGCACAATTCCACAGTGTAGCGGCCCGTGCCGCTCCTGTTGCCGGCCTGAAGCGCGTTGACCAGCACCCTTGTCATGCCAGACTCCTGTAGACATCCAGCGTGGCGCCGGCGCACTCCTCCCAGGTGAACATGCGGGCCCGCGCGCGGCCCTTTTCCCTCAGCGCATCCCTCAGGGGTTTATCCTCCGCCAGCCGTTCAATGGCGGCGGCGAGGGTGGCCGTGTCCTCCGGCGCGGCAAAAAGCGCCGCGTCACCGGCCACTTCGGGAAGGGACGAGGAGAGGGAGGTGATGACCGGGCATCCGTTTGCCATGGCCTCCAGCACGGGCAGGCCGAACCCCTCGTAATGGGAGGGAAAGAGGAAGGCGTCCGCCGCGCGGTAAAGGGCGGCCAGGTCCGCTGAGGCGACATACCCCGTCCGCGCCACCCGGCCGGAAAGGCCCAGGGAGGCGATTTCTGCGTCAATCATCTCCATGTTCCAGCCGGGCCTGCCCGCAAGGACAAGTCTGTGGGGTATGGCGGGTGCGGCCCCGGCAAAGGCGCGCAGCAGTCCGGAAATGTTTTTGCGCGGTTCGAGGGTGCCCACAAAAAGCATGAAGGGCCCCTTGAACCCAAGAAGTGCGGCGGCCCTTGCCCCGGCAGCCTCCTTCCCGGGAAGCACGGGGGGCACCACCGCGGCGCCGCAGGCAACATGGACGGATGATTCCGGAACCCCAAGGAGCCGGACAATGTCGCTTTTACTGGCCTTAGAGCAGGTGATGACGGCGTCTGCCTGGTGGGCAAAGCGGTGGATGAGTTTGGAAAACGGCCCGACAATACGCGGGCTTGCCCAGGCGGGCTCAATCAAAAAGGCCAAATCATAAATGGTGAGCACCCGTCTTGCCCGCGCCACGGGGGGAAGAAAGTAGTTGGTGGCATGGTAGATGTCCACGCCGCCGAGAAGCCTGTCGGCCTGCGGATAGGCGGCGGTGCCCCACCATTTGTACAAGAGCCGTGTCGGAAGCGGGATGTGGAGGGAGGAAAGGGAAATGCCGGCGGTGTCCGGATGGCGAAGCCCCGAAGACAACCCCTTGAAGAGGAAACCTTCGGCAAGGGCGATGACCCCCGCAAGCATATGCCGGGTGTATCTCCCCACCCCAGTTGCCTGCCCGGAGAGGGGGGTGATGTCTACGCCTATCCTCATGCGGCCTATTCTACCAGTTGTTGCCCATGGTGCTCATGAGCATTGTACAGGGAATTTCCCCGCCCGGGTAGCGGATAAACTCAACATGACCGTCCATGTACAGGCAGTTTGCCCCGCCGGGCATGTGGTTGAACTGGACCTGGTTGTTCCGGCTGGCCGCCTGGGTTTGATCCCACATGACGGGCAGATCGGACTGGGCCGAGGCGCTTGCGGCTGGGTTGTTGATGTCGGTGATGAGAAAGCGCTCGATGCCCTCCCGCAGACGGTAAATGGTGTTCCCCCCGCCGTTGCCGCGGACTTGAAACACCTCCCATACCGGGGTGCCGTCGGGAAGGTAGGGGTTCACCATTTCCGTGAGGGACCTGCTTTGGCACCAGGCGCGCAGCCGGGTTTCCGGGTAATTCTCCAGCTTCAAGTCACTGCCCAGCAGGCGGAGCCCCTCGTTGAAGGAAACCTCCGCGCCGATATTGTCCATGTTCAGGAGGCAGTCCGCCGCATGAATCATGGTTGCCCAGACATTTTCGTCCTCGGCCGCCCAACCGCTGTAGACATAGGTCTGCTCATCATTGAAGAGCAGGGGGGTGAGCTTTCCCTGGGGTGGCGGCGCGTTGATGTTTGTCCCGTCGGTGTACCATTTCCAGGATTTCGGCCCAAGGAATTCGTCCGGCTTGACCTGTCCCGATGAGCAGAAGAAAATGCTGGCGTCCGTGAGATAGTCCGGGAAAATTGCCGGACCAAAGGGCAACTCCCAGATATCGCTCGAACTGCCCACCGCATCACGGTCCTGTCCAAGGGCCACCTGACGGCCATTTAACCCCGGTGGGGGGAAAAGACCCTTTGCCTCGCCGCCGTACATCTTAAAAATGGTGCCAAACTGCTTGAGGTTGTTCGCGCAACTGGCCCTTCGGGCCGCCTCCCGCGCCCTGGAAAGGGCGGGGAGCAGGATGGCAGCCAAAATGGCAATGATGGCAACCACAACCAGCAATTCAATCAACGTAAAACCGCGCCGCATCTTCATAAACCCTTATAATACAGTTGGTTGTATAACTAATGAACTCAACAGACAAACCTGCCAAATTTCAGTTCCACACAATGATATTCAATACAACGATTTTTGATTATGTTCCCTGCCGGGTTCTTGACCTGCCGGTGTTCATATGATAAACTTTTGTCGAATTGTTAGCACTCCCCAATATTGAGTGCTAATCAGGGCTTGGTTGATTTTTTTACCCGGTTGGGTCAGGAGGCATAACCATGGAAAATGCCCCGGAACTCAGCGAACGAGAACGGGCCATACTGGACGCCGTGGTGTACAGTTACATCACGTCGGCGGAACCTGTGGGTTCGCGCACGGTGGTCAAGCGTTTTGGCATGGACCTCAGCGCGGCCACGGTGCGCAATGTCATGGCCGACCTCGAGGAGATGGGGTATCTCCAGCAACTGCACACCAGTTCCGGACGGGTGCCCACAGACAAAGGCTACCGTTACTATGTGAGCAACCTGATGCAGGTTCAGGAACTCACCATGACCGAAAGGCAGCGCATCGAGCAGGAGTTTCAGCAGCGGCTGACCGACGCCGACGACGTGCTGCGCCAGGCGAGCCATCTGCTTGCGCTGGTTTCGCATCATGCGGGTGTCGCCGAATCCCCCGGCGGCGACGCCGCGGAACTTGTGCGCCTGGATTTGATTTACATAGGTGAAAACCGGCTTGCGGTGCTGGTGGTGGACAATTTCGGCAGGGTCAAGTCCATGTCTGTGGAGCTTGCCTCGCCGATTACCCTGGAGGAGCTCACGCGCATGTCGCGGTTCCTCAACGACCACCTGCGGGGCACCCCGGTTGACCGTCTTGCGGCGGCGGTGGAGGAAAAACTGCGCGGTTTCCTGGACGAACAGCGCCTGCTGGCGCAGCGTTCCCTTGAGGTGCTGCATCTGCTTCCGCGGCGCTCGCAGGGCCAGCTTTTCCTTGAGGGCGCGTCGCAACTGTTCGAGCAGCCCGAATTCCAGCAGGTGGGCCACGCGCGCGGCGTGTTCAACCTTATTGAGGGCCGCGAACACCTGATGGAACTGCTGCGCAGGGCGGCGCTTGAGGGCGAGTCCGACCGGGGCACGGTAATCATCGGCGGCGAAGGCGGCGGCGGCATGGAGGAGATGGGGATGGTGGCGTCACCCTACAAGGTGAACAACAAGACAGTGGGAATGATTGGTGTTTTGGGCCCCAAGCGGATGCATTACTCCCGCCTGCTGGGCGCGGTGGAATACACCGCCGATCTGGTCGGCAAATTCCTGACGCGCCTGAAGGCGTGACAGCGGGAACCTGATTCCGCCGAAGGGGACCTGGCGCATGGAAAGTGGAACATGAGCGAAACGGAAAACAACATTCAGGATGAACCGCAGGCCGCCGCCGGAGAGACGGCGGAGAACCTTGACGCCCTGGAGCCCGGATGCGACGGCGGAGGTGAGCCATCGTTGCGGGGCGACGAGGCCGCCGGCGGCCCCGCCGCGGAACTGGCGCTGTGCGCGGCGGAACGGGACGCGTTCCGGGACCAGCTTCTAAGATCCCGGGCCGAGTTTGACAACTACCGGAAGCGCATCGCCCGCGAGTACGAGCAAAACCGCATCGGCGCGGCGCAGGGAATCATCTCGGAGCTGCTGCCCGTGCTGGACAACCTTGAACGGGCGCTCCAGCACGCCGACGGCGGCCAGGGCGGCCTCGCGGACGGCGTGCGCATGATCGTGAAGCAATTTTACGACGTGCTTGCGGCGCGCGGGCTGGAGGCGATCCCCGCACTGGGCCTCCAGTTTGACCCGAACGTGCACGAGGCACTTTCGTATCTTCCCTCGGAAGGGCACCAGCCCGGCGAGGTGATGATTGAATATGAAAAGGGATACAAGCTCGGCGGCCAGGTGCTGCGGCCCGGCAGGGTTGTGGTGAGCAGCGGTCCCGCCGAAAAGAGTGAAACAGCCGAACAATAACAGGCCTCCGGCCTCAAAGGGAGTAAGAGCATGGGCAAAGTTATCGGAATTGACCTGGGAACCACCAATTCCTGCGTGGCGGTGATGGAGGGCGGCGAGCCCGTGGTGATCGCGAACACCGAGGGCAACCGGACCACCCCGTCCGTGGTGGCCTTCGCCAAGGACGGCGAGCGCCTTGTGGGCGCGGTCGCCAAGCGGCAGGCGGTGACAAACCCGCAGAACACCATTTTCTCCATCAAGCGGTTCATGGGCCGCCGCCACTCGGAGGTGGGCGAGGAGGAGAAACTCGTCCCCTACAAGGTCACCACGACCTCCTCCGGCGATGTTCAGGTGGAGGTTATGGGCAAGACCTGCCGCCCGCCCGAGATATCGGCGATGATCCTGCAGAAAATGAAGGAGACGGCGGAGGCCTACCTGGGCCAGCCGGTGACGCAGGCGGTGGTCACCGTGCCCGCCTATTTCAACGACTCCCAGCGCCAGGCCACGAAGGACGCGGGGCGCATCGCGGGGCTTGAGGTGCTGCGCATCATCAACGAGCCGACCGCGGCGGCGCTTGCCTACGGCCTGGACAAGAAGAAAGACCAGAAGATTGCGGTGTACGACCTGGGCGGCGGCACCTTTGACGTGTCCGTGCTGGCCATCGGCGACGACAGTTTCGAGGTGCTCAGCACCAACGGCGACACGCACCTGGGCGGCGACGACTTCGACCAGCGCGTCATTGACTGGTTGGCGGAGGAGTTCCTGAAGGATCAGGGCATCGACCTTCGCAGGGACCCGATGGCCCTGCAGCGCCTGAAGGAGGCCGCGGAAAAGGCCAAGTGCGAGCTTTCCACGGCGATGACCACGGACATCAACCTGCCCTTCATCACGGCGGACGCGTCCGGCCCGAAGCACATGAACTACACCCTGACGCGGGCAAAGCTGGAACAGCTCTGCGACGCCCTGCTCCAGCGCACCAAGAACCCCTGCCACCGCGCCATCGAGGACGCGGGGCTGACCGCGGCGCAGATTGACGAGGTTATCCTGGTGGGCGGCATGACGCGCATGCCCGCGGTGGGCAGGATCGTCCGGGAAATCTTCAACCGCGAACCGCACCGGGGGGTCAACCCCGACGAGGTGGTCGCCATCGGCGCGGCCATCCAGGCCGGCGTGCTCTCGGGCGAGGTCAAGGACGTGCTGCTGCTGGACGTGACCCCGCTTTCGCTGGGCATTGAGACGCTGGGCGGCGTTTGCACGAAGCTCATCGAGCGGAACACCACCATCCCCGTGACAAAGCGCCAGGTTTTCTCCACCGCCGCGGACAACCAGAGCGCGGTGACCATCCATGTGCTCCAGGGCGAGCGCGAGATGGCGGCGTACAACCGCACCCTGGGCAAGTTCGACCTGATGGGCATCCCCCCGGCGCCGCGCGGCGTCCCGCAGATTGAGGTGTCCTTCGACATCGACGCGAACGGCATCGTCCACGTGTCCGCGAAGGATCTCGGAACGGGCCGCGAGCAGGCCATCCGCATTGAGTCCTCCAGCGGCCTTTCGGAGGACGAGATCAAGAAGATGGTCAACGACGCGGAGCAGCACGCCGAGGAGGACAAGCAGAAAAAGAAAATCGTCGAGCTGCGCAACAATGCGGACGCGATGATTTACACCACTGAGAAGAGCCTGAAGGACTACGGCGACAAGATCGGCGCGGACGAGAAGTCAAACATCGAGTCCGCCATCGCCAGGCTCAGGGAGACCGTAAAGGGCGAGGACGCGGAGGCCATCGAGTCCGCCATCAACAGCCTCAACCAGGCGGCGCACAAAATGGCGGAAATGATGTACGCCGACGCGGCCAAGGCGCAGCAGCAGGGGCAGGCGGGCCCCGCCCCCGGCGGCGAGCCGCAGGGCGGCGACGGCACGGTGGACGCCGATTTCACCGTCATGGACGACGACAAGAACCAGAACTAGAAAAATCCGCGCGGGGCGGCACGGTGACGGAAGCCTGTCCCGGCCATCCCGCGCGTTTTTTGGACAGGGCACATCATGGCCAAGCCACGCGACCTTTACGAGATACTGGGCGTGCCCAGGACGGCCTCGCAGGATGAGATCCGCAAGGCCTACCTCAAGCTCGCCCACAAATACCATCCTGACAAGACGGGCGGCGACAAGGAGGCCGAGGAAAAGCTCAAGGAGATCAACGGCGCCTACGACATCCTCAAGAACACAGAGAAGCGCGCCCAGTACGACCGTTTTGGCAGCACCGACGGCCAGCCCTTCGGCGGAGGCGGTTTCGGCGCGGACTTCGGCGGCGGGGGCGGCGACTCGCCCTTCGAGGATCTTTTCGACATGCTTTTCGGCCAGGGCCAGGGCCGGAGAAGGCAGGGAAGCCGGGGCGAACCCGGCGCGGACCTTGAATTCACCCTGAAAATCACCCTGGAGGAGGCGGCGCTGGGCGCGAAGAAAACGATCCGTTTCAACCGGCGCGAACCCTGCGGCGACTGCGGCGGCACAGGGGCCGCCAAGGGCGCGCAGCCCGAGACCTGCCGCCAGTGCAACGGCGCGGGCCAGGTGCGCGCGGCGCACGGCCTTTTCAGCGTCACCCGCACCTGCCCCGTGTGCGGCGGTTCCGGCAGGGTGGTCACCAACCCCTGCCGCACCTGCGGCGGCAACGGCCAGGTGAAGGGCAGCCGCGAACTCAAGGTGGATGTGCCCCCCGGCGTTGACGACGGCATGAAACTCCGCGCGGCCGGCGAGGGCGAGGCCGGAAGGAACGGCGGCCCCCGGGGCGATCTTTACATCCAGATGCGGCTGGAAAAGCACCCCATCTTTGAACGGGATGGCACGACCATCTTGTGCGAGGTGCCTGTTACCTACACCCAGGCGGCGCTCGGCGCGTCCGTGCGGGTGCCCACCCTCTTCGGCCCGGAGGAAATCAAGGTTCCCGCGGGCGCGCGCACGGGACAGCAGGTTTCCATCCGCGGCAAGGGCATGCCCGACATGCGGGGTTACCGGCACGGCGACCAGATTGTGGTGCTCCGCGTGGAAACGCCCTCGCGCCTGTCCAGGCGGCAGCGAGAACTGCTGGAGGAGCTGGAACGGGAGTCGGACGGGAAGACTTATCCCGGTGTGGAGGACTACCAGCACAAGACCCAGGAGTACCTCGGAAAATCCTGAGAGACGACAGGAGGGCGGACGGTCAGAAACGATCCGTCCGCCTTTTTTTGTTCTCCTGTTGTGCCACCCCGTTCCGCATCGCTTGACACCGCACCGCTGTTGGATTTACGGTAAGCACAGGTACTTCCGCCATGGGAAAACATGACGGCGCAAAGCCGTCGCAAAGCGGGGTGGCGATGCTGACTGACAAAAGAATCACCGTCAGGGATCTTGAACCGGCGCTTGCGTTGTTTTTTGAAACAGCAGGACCGAAGGTGCTGCGTCTTGCTTCGCAGTGGCCGGTGGAGAAGGGCGCGCCGGTGTTCACGCAAAAGGGCGCATACACCGCGCGCGGCTGGACGGAATGGACGCAGGGATTCCTTTACGGAATGGCGCTGCTCCAGTTCGACGCCACCGGCGACAGGCGGCATTATGAGGTCGGCCGGGACAAAACACTGCGCCACATGGCGCCGCACCTCACCCACACCGGCGTCCATGACCACGGCTTCAACAACATCTCCACCTACGGCGCGCTGCGTCGGCTGGCGCTGGAGGGGGCGGTGGGGGCGGACAATGCCGAGGTGGCGGCCCACGGGCTGGCGCTGAAAGTGTCCGGCGCGGTGCAGGCGTCGCGCTGGACCAATGCCCCGAAGGCGGGCGGCGGGTTCATTTACTCCTTCAACGGCCCCCATTCGCTTTTCAGCGACACCATCCGCTCCTGCCGCAGCCTGGTGATGGCGCACCGGCTTGGTCATGTGCTGTCCGGGGAAAACGACGCCCGGATTTGCCTTTTGGCGCGGGCGGTGGACCACATCCGCATGACCCTGAAATGGAATGTCTATTACGGCACGGGCCGCGACACCTACGATGTGCGGGGCAGAGTGGCCCACGAGGGGATTTTCAACACGAACGACGGGTGTTACCGCTGCCCCGGCACCCAGCAGGGCTATTCCCCCTTCAGCACCTGGACACGCGGCCTCGCCTGGGTGCTTCTTGGCTGCGCGGAGCAGCTCGAGTATTTTGAGCAATGCGCCTGCGATGACGGCGCCGACCCGGAGACGGCGGGTCTGCTCATCCCGGAGATGCTGGAGGGCGCGCAGGCCACGGCGGACTTTTACCTGGAAAACACCGCGGCGGACGGCATCCCCCTGTGGGACACGGGCGCGCCGGGAGCCGCCGGGCTGGGTGATTACCGGGCGCGTGTTTCCGAGCCGGACAACGATTGCGAGCCCTTCGACAGCTCGGCGGCAGCCATTGCGGCGCAGGGCCTGCTGCGGCTGGGCAGGTTTCTGGGCGAACGGGGGGACGGGGCAAAATACTGGCGGGCGGGGTTGACGGTGGCGCGCACCCTCCTGTCACCGCCCTATCTCAGCGCGTCACCAAGGCACCAGGGGCTGATTCTCCACTCCGTGTACCACCGGCCCAACGGCTGGGATTACACGCCGAAGGGTTCCCGCGTGCCCAACGGGGAATCCTCCATGTGGGGCGATTACCACGCCATGGAACTGGCGGTGTATCTGCGCAGAATCCTTGACGGGAAACCATACCTGACCTTCTTTGGTCCATAAGACGGTGTTTTTTCGTTGAAAAGGGTGAGGCCATGACGGGTGAGAACAAGGGACTGGCAGGGTTGTTGTTGAGGGCGTTTTTGACGGCGTTGCTTCTGTGCCTTGCGGCGGCGCGCGGCGACGCCCAGTTCTTCGAAACCGAACGCACCACGGAAGGGGTGCGCGAGTTCGCCTTCGTCACGGTGACGGACGGCACCCAGCTTGCCACGGACTATTATCTGCCCTCGAAAGAAGGCGGTCCCTGGCCGGTATTGCTGGTGCGCAGCACCTACGGGCGCAACTTCAACTATGACGGCCATATACGCGGCGGCTATGCCGTGGTGGCCCAGGATCTGCGCGGCATGGGGGGGAGCGGCGGCGAGGGGCACGTCTTTTACTACGACGGCTGGCGGACGGGAATCACCGACGGGAAGGACACGGTGGACTGGATTAGGGCGCAACCCTGGTGCAACGGAAAAATAGGCACCATGGGAGAGTCGGCCCTGGCCATGACACAGGTAATGCTGGCCCCTGCGACAAGGCACGTGGCGGCGCAGTTCATGGAACTGGTTCCCACCAACTTTTACCACGATGTGGTCTACCATGGCGGGGTGTTCAAGAAAAACCTTGTGGAAGGGTGGCTGATGCTCGTCGGCCAGCCCCAGATCACGGACCTCTACAAAAGCCACCCCCGGTACAATGAATTCTGGAGCTACTACAACAGCAACGCCCAGGCGGGGAGCATTACCGCGCCGGGCATGTTCGTCAACGGCTGGTACGACATATTCTCCCAGGGAACCATCAACGGGTTCCTGTCGCGGGAGCGAAACGGCGGCGAGGGGGCCAGGGGCGCCAACTATCTGATCATGCGGTGGAACACCCACACCAGCGCCCGGTCCCCGGACTACAAACTGCGCGACAACGCGGATGATGTCCGGGAGTCCGAGTTAAGAAAGAAGTTTTTTGACTATCATCTCAAGGGCGACTCCCACGCGCTGGAAGGCATGCCCAAGGTTCAGTATTACGTGCTGGGCGACGACCGCGACCCAAACGCCCCGGGCAATGTCTGGCGCAGTTCTGACACATGGCCCCCGGGAAGCGTCACGGAAAAGGCCTTTTTTCTCCACGGCGACAGCCGCATGGACGCAGGCGCGCCGGGGGCGGACGAACCTGCGCTCGGCTTTGTGTTTGATCCCAGGGATCCCTATCCCACCCACGGCGGCGCCAACCTGCTGCCCAATCTTGTGGCGGGCCCCTATGATCAAAGGCTTTACAGCGGGTCACGCACCGACCTGATCAAATTCGCCACGGCGCCGCTGGCGGAACCGCTGGAAATCGCGGGGCATGTCCGTGTGGTGCTTTATGTGTCCTCCGACGCGCCGGACACGGATTTCACCGCCAAACTTGTGGATATTTTCCCGGAGGGCGACGGCAGGGAAATCAACATCCTGGACAACATCCGCCGGGTAAAAACGCGCATGGGCTACGAGACGGCCGCCCCGCCGCTCAACGGGCCGGAACAGGTGGTGGAGCTGGAGATTGACATGTGGCACACCGCCTGGGCCTTCAACAAGGGGCACCGCATCGGTCTCCACGTCTCCAGCAGCAATTTCCCCCGCTTTGAAGTCAACCCGAACACGGGAGAGGACCATCCGGTGGACGGCGGTGAAATGCGCGCCGCCGGCAACCGGGTGCATTTCAGCCCGTCGCGGCCCAGCGCGCTGTATCTGCCGGTGAGCGCCGCGGAAAGTTAGGGCTGGAGCCCGTACAGCGCGCCATATTTGGTTTCGAGATAGCGGAGGAACGGTTCCTCGGTGGGCGGGCCGCCGGTGACTTCCCCAATGAGCCCTGCGGCGGTCTTTGAGCGGCCATGACGGTGGATGTTCTCCCGCAGCCAGGCAAGCAGCCTGGAATAATCCCCCCCGCCGATGATTCCCCAAATGTCCGGAATGTCCCGTTCGATCTTCTCCATCAACTGTGCGGCGTAGAGGTTGCCCAGGGCGTAGGTGGGAAAATAACCGAAACTGCCGTGGGACCAGTGGATGTCCTGGAGGCAGCCGCGCGCGTCATCCGGCACGTCCACCCCGAGATAGAGCCGCATTTTCCCGTTCCAGATTTCAGGGATGTGCCTTGCCTCAATGCTGCCCTCGATTAGGGCGGACTCGATCTCGAAACGCAGGATGATATGGAGGTTGTAGGTGCACTCGTCGGCCTCAACGCGGATGAGGGAGGGGGACACCCGGTTGGCTGCGCGGAAAATGTCCTCCGCCGTGAGATCGTCCGCCTGTCCCAGAAAGGCTTTTTTCACCTCCGGCATCCAATGCCGCCAGAAAGGCAGGCTGCGTCCCACCACATTCTCCCAGAGCCGCGACTGGGACTCGTGCATGCCCAGGGAGGGCGCGTCCGCCAGGGGGGTGCGCCGCCATGCCAGCGGAAACCCCTGCTCATAGAGGGCGTGGCCGCCCTCGTGGACCGAACTGGACACGGCGGAAAGAAAGTCGCGCGGATCCAGCCGGGTGGTGACGCGCACATCGCACACATCAAAGGTGGTGGTGAAGGGGTGGACGGCGATGTCCTGCCTGCCCGCCTTGAAATCGTAGCCCATGGCCTCCAGTATGGCCTCTGTGAGGCGCAACTGGCCGAAGGCGTCCCAGTCCCGGTCCATCTTGGAAACATCGGGCTGCCGGCCGGATTCCATGATCCGCGCCAGCAAGGCGCTTTGCCGCTCCGCGAGATTGTCAAAAAGGGGCCGCAACTGCGAGGCGGTCATTCCCCGCTCATACTCGTCCAGCAGGGCGTCGTAGGGCGACTCGGCATAACCCAGGCACTCCGCCTTTTCCCTGGCAAGGGCGACGAGTGTTTCGAGATGGGGCAGAAAGAGCGGGAAATCTGATTTCTTGCGCGCCTCCACCCAGGCCTGGTAGGCGCGGCTTTGCGCCTCGGCCATGGCGTGGACCAGCTTTTCCGGGATGCGGAGGGCCCGGTCCAGATCACGTTTTGTCTCGGCGACGGTCACTGCCTGCTCCGCGTCCAGCCCGTCCATGCCGGAAAGCTCCTCCACCATGCCGCGCAGGCCATCGGAGGTGAACATGCGGTGCTCCAGCGCCGCCAGCGTGGCAAGCTGGCATCCCCGCGCCTCCACGCCCTTTTCAGGCATGTGGACCTCCTGGTCCCACTGGAGCAGAGCGGATGCGTGGCGCAGGTCGATGACCTCGCCGATGCGTTCCATAAATTCCTGGTAAAGCTGCCGGGCGTCTTTCATGGCTGTTCCTTGGGTTGCCCGCTTCGGGGTGCTAAAAGATAGCAGGGGGGAAACAGGCGGGGCAATAAATTGAATGAAACGTTTTCGCCGTCGTCCGGTATTACTAGCATGACAGGACTGTTCGCGCGGGGGAACAGCCCTTTTTTGCGGAGCGGACAACCCGGAAGGAAGAGCGCATGACCAGGACGGCGGATGTCATCAGTGATTTTCTGAGGGATCTTGGCGAGGCCGTCGCGCTGGTTGCGTCCAGCGTGCGCGGCTTCCTCGTCAAACGTGGGCCAGCCAGGCCCTCTTGATTCGTTCCACCAGTTTTGCCTGATCCCAGGCCCAGTATTCATTCGAGAAGATTTCCACCTCAACCGGCCCGTTGAAACCCGTTCGTTCCACCCATCCGCGTATTTCCGGGATATTGATGACCCCCTCACCGGGCATGCCCCGGTCGTTGAGGAGGTCGCGCGTTGGCACGCGCCAGTCGCAGACATGGAAGGCAAAGATGCTCTTTCCCGCGCGTTGAATCTCGGACCGCAGGAAGGGGTCCCACCAGCAGTGGTACACGTCCACGGCCACGCCCACCCAGGGGCTGTCCAGCGTGGTCACCAGGTTGTTCGCCTGCTCCAGCGTGTTAATCGCCGAGCGTGTGTCGGCGTACATGGGGTGGAGGGGTTCGATGGCGAGTTTCACCCCGGCGGCCTTCGCGTGGGGCTCCACCGCATGGATGCCGTCCAAAATCTGCTGCCGGGCCATGGGCAAATCAAGTCCGGGCGTGGCCCCGCACACCAGAACCACCAGCGGCGCGCCGATTTCAGCCGCCTCGTCAATGGCACGGCGGTTTTCCGCGCGGGCCTTTTCCCTGTCCGACGCCCCGGTGGCGGTGAAAAAACCGCCCCGGCACAGGCTGGCCACCTTCAGCCCGGATTCACGGAGCAGTTTGCCGGCGGCGGGCGCGCCCAGGGGGGCGATGTGCTCCCGCCACACGGTGATGGCGGGAACGCCCGCGGCAAGATAACCGTCCACCGCCTCCTGGAGCGTCCAGGGCTTGGTGGTCATGGTGTGTATGCACAGCCGGGAAAAATCCCGCATCTTTTCGGTCATTGCATGTTCTCCCGTTAACCGTTCAGGCAAGGACGGGCACGTCCACCCATGCCCTGCGTTTCCAGCTTTCCATGCCAAGCTCGGCAAGCTGTACGCCCTTGGCCCCCTCCAGAAGGGTCCAGCGGAAGGGCTCGCCAAAGGCGACATGGCGCAGAAACAGCGCCCATTCCTCCTTGAATGCGTTGTCAAAGGCGGTGTTGTCCGGCACCTTCTGCCAGCCGCCCCAGAAGTCAATGGGGCTGGGGATGTCGGGATTCCACACCGGTTTTGGGGTGGCGGAATCATGCTGGACCCAGCAGTCGCGGAGTCCCGCCACGGCGGAACCTTTTGTGCCGTCCACCTGAATCACCAGCAAATCGTCCTTGCGCACGCGGGTGCACCATGAGGAGTTGAACTGGCACACCACGTTTTTGTCCGTGATCATCGTGGCATAGGCGGCGTCGTCCGCGTCGGCTTCATAGGCTTCGCCCCGCTCGTCCCAACGCCTGGGCACATGGGTCGCGCCCAGGCAGCTCACCGAGGTGACATTGCCGAAGAGGTTGTCAATCACGTAACGCCAGTGGCAGAGCATGTCGGAAATGATTCCGCCGCCATCGGCCTTCCGGTAATTCCATGAGGGACGCTGGGCGGGCTGGTCCTCGCCGGTGAAAACCCAATAACCGAAATCCCCCTTAACGGAGTGAATGGTTCCAAAAAATCCCGCGTCAATGAGATACTTGAGCTTGCGAAGGCCGGAAAGCCACAGTTTGTCCTGCACCACCCCGTGTTTCACGCCCTTCTCCTCCGCCATCCGGTAAAGGGAGAGCGCCTCCTCCGTGGTGGAGGCGCAGGGTTTCTCACAGTACACATGCTTTCCGGCGGTGATGGCCTGTTTCACCGCGTCATACCTGCGCAGGGTGGTCTGGGTGTCGAAATAAATCTGGTACTGCGGGTCGGACAGCGCGCCTTCCATGTCGGTGGACCAGGGCAGCCCGCCGTTCGCGGCCGCAATTGCCGACAATTTGTCCGCGTTGCGCCCAAGCAGGAGGGGTTCCGGCATAATCCGCGCGCCGTTTGCCGCGGAAACGCCCCCCTGGGCGCGAATGGCCATAATGGAGCGGGTCAGATGCTGGTTGAGTCCCATTCTGCCGGTGACCCCGTTCAAAATCACGCCGATGGAAACGGTTTCCATTGTGTTGTATCCCTCTGGTTGCCGGGGGGGCGGATTACTGCTTTTTCGCCGCCTCGTTCTTGCGGGCGATGTGGCGTTCCCGGATCTGCTTCCAAATAAAGTAGGTCAGGGCGTTCCGTGACTCCCTGGAAAGCGGTGAAAACAGGATGCCGGTGCTGTTGCTTGCCTGGCCCGGGGCTGCGATGGGGGTGATACGGACCACCTTTCCAAGGAGCAGGCATTTGACATTGTCGGGCAGCATCAACTGCAACTGCACCATGTCACCGTTGTTCAGGGCGGCGGGGGAGACCACCTGCGCGCCTTCCATGCTGATGTTCACCAGACGCCCGATGATGAAGTGGGGGGCGCCGGAACGCTTCACCGAGATCGGCATTTCCACGGGAATGCGCCAACTGCGGCGGTTGCGGTTGGACATCGCGTTGGGATTGCGGCGGAGCACGACCCCGCGCCCCATGCCGTTGGCCTGGCACATGACCTGCATTAGAAACGAAACGACACTTCCGGGAGCGGCGGTTTCCACCTGCACCACCTCGCCCGGAATGTACTGAACTCCGTATCCGGGGTTGATGGTGATGGTGTCCACCGTGTGGCTTGAGACACGCGTTGTGAGTTTGTGCCCCCGCGCGGACACAGTTACTCGCTGCCCGTTTTTAAAAATGGTCGCCAAGAAAAGTCCTTTATAAAACCAAGCCGCTCACTATGATGTTATCCTACCTTCGTTTGCGATAGGATGCAACAGTATTATTTATAATACGGCAGGTCGTGGATTGATTGGCGTTGGAGTTCTGCATGGACGCGCTGGAAATACTAAGAAAAGAAAGAAAAGTGGCGCTCTGGTACTTTTTGCTGATGGTGCTGGTCGCTTTATCGCTGCTTCTGTTTGGCCTGGCAAGGGCCGGGGCGGGTTCTGTTTCTGGTGCCCAACAGGAAACGGACATGAAGCACTTCATCTTTCCAATTGATTCAGGGAAAAGGCCATGAACGGTTTGCGGCCTTTTGCCCAATCGAACCGTCCCTCCCTCCTGATGCTGGGAACATTCTGCTTTTCCCTTCCCCTGGGCGCTTATCAGCAGTTGTGGGGACATTGGCTGGGGATGGCCAATCTTTCCCTGTTCGGTTTGACGCTGTTTTTTGCCTTGAAATGGGCAGAAAATGGCAGACCCCGCATCCCGTTTGACTTGCTTTGGCCCGCCATCCTCCTGGGAATATGGGGATTGGCCGTATGGGGTGCGGGTTTTGAAAAAGGCGGCATGCTTGCACTCTCTGCGTTGATTTTTGTGCTGGCGGTTGATGCGTCGTCCGGGCAGCACAAACCTGAAGTGCTGCTTTTCCTGTTTCTGTCCGCCACCGCAACAACAGCCCTCACCACCGTTTTGTCCAATTACGGCATGGTGTTTCCAACAGCGTTTGACGACTATTCTGATGCTGTGGCCGCGGGTCCGCTGGATGTCCGGGAGGCCGTCTTCCTTTTTCATCTTGGCCTTATGTGCGCCATTGGGCTCGTTTTTCTGACACGCCGTCCGTCAAAATGGCTTCTTTTGCTGCCAATGATGTTGGTGGTGGCCGGATTGGAGTGTGTTTTGGCCGCGGTGAAACCCGCCGGGACAGGCACCGGGCTTGCCTGGTCCTTCAGCCCCCCAATGCTGCCCGCCACGCTCCTGTCCATTTGGTTGTGCGCCCGTGTGGCGGCAAAATTAACCGTTGCGGAGGGGGCATTTCCGGACAAGACCCGCCATGTATGGATTGTTCTGGTGATCGTTTCTGCCATTGCGGCGCTGTGCCTTGAAATCATGCCCGGCCCCGCCGCTGCACTGCTCCTCGGACTGGCGGCGTCACGGGGATGTCCCGGCGTAAAGGGGGAACGGCTCGGCTGGTCGCTGGCCCCGCCACTGATTGCCACAATCGTGCTGGCCGCCGCCCATGCGGTGGTGGTCTTTCCCGGTGAGGCGCGGGATTACGAATCGGCGGTGTCCGCCCTGGTTGCCAACGGGGAAACGGAAGCGGCACGCACCCGGCTTGAGAGGGTACTGCGTGTCCGTCCCTGCGAGGGGAGGGCGCAATGGTGGACGGCGGTGGTGGCGCTTGAGGAGGGCAGGGTGGAGGAGGGGGCGGATTATTTTTCCCGCTCGCTGGCAAACAGGCCGGGGACGGCTGTTCTGCCCCCCGTGGATGACGGAATGGTGGAGTCCTTTATCACGCGGATGCGGAATGAAAGCACCGAACTGCCTGAAAATGCGCGTGGACTTGCTTATGAGCGCTGTCTGGTGGCCGCGGGCCGCGCGGATCACGCCCTGTCGCTGCTTTCCCTGCGGGGAGAGGGGAGCGCGGGGGGCGGAAGTTCAGCGCCGGGTCCGGCAGCCAATGCGCTGGCGCGGCTCATGGGGTCAACCGAACTCGTCAAGACCTTTGCCGGCTGGGACACATCCTCACTGGTCCGGATATTGTCCACGGCAAACGGCCTTTGCGGAATGGAGGATGCGCCCGCGGAAATGCCGCCGGACATGCTGCCCCTGGTCCTTTGCGCCAGAAGGCAGGGGGAGAGGCTTGTGTACATGGCCTTTTCCCCCCAGGGCGAACTTGGCGCATCCCTGCGCATGACACCCCCAATGGCGCTGGAGGGCGCAAATAAGTTTCCCGAGCCTGTTTGGCTGTCCCCGGCAAGGGAGGAAGACGGGGAATGGTGGGTCTCCCTGGCCGGCATCGCGGAAATCCGCCTTTCAGGAGGGCTTGAGGCGCACCACCACCAGCCGCCGCGCGCCGAAGCGCGCATGATGCCGGATCAATGGATGATCCTGTGCGTGCTTCCCCAAAACATTGACGGCCTCAAGGCCGGAATGGCAGAATAACACCCCGTTTAACAACCCAAACAAGGAGCCTGCCACATGGGCACTGAATATTTCCGCAATGACGAGGATGAACCCTGCTGCGAGCCCGGGGAAGCGAAAAAGATCAACGGCCTGATTGACCGGCTGCTCAAGTCCCGCATCATCATGGTCACGGGCGAGGTGGACCAGGAACTTGCCGAGAGCGTGATGACCCAGCTGCTCGTGCTGGACTCGGCCTCCCGGGAGCCCATCCGTGTGGTGATATCCTCGCCGGGCGGCCATGTGGATTCCGGCTACGCCATCCACGACATGATGCGCTTTATTGGATCCCCGGTGATCACCATCGGCGCGGGCTGGGTGGCGAGCATCGCCGTGCCCATCCTTTTGGGCGGCGCAAAGGGGAAGCGCTACTCACTCCCCAACACCCGGTTCCTGCTCCACCAGCCCAGCGGCGGCAGCATGGGCCAGGCCTCCGACATCCGCATCGAGGCGCAGGAAATCCTGAAAATACGCAAAAAAATCAACCAGTTGATTTCCGCCGAGACAGGCCAGCCCGAGGACAAGGTCTCCAAGGACAGCGACCGCAACTTCTGGATGAGCGCGGAAGAGGCGCTCGAATACGGGCTGATCAACAAGATTGTGGCGGATTCCGGCGAGGCGTCCTGATCACGACGCGCCGCAACGCCCCAGTTCCTCCCCAAGCACCCGCGTGTGTATGGCATGCACGCGGGCGCGCATTTTGTTGACCAGCCCGAGGATGTCCCCCTCCATTCCGAGTCTCCGGGCGAGCTGATCCCGCGCGTCCCCGTCGGCGGGAAGGCTGCTCTGGGAGCTTCCGTTCATCATGCGTATGCGGTTGAGGATTCCCCGGTAAAACGCATAGGCCTCCGTCAGGGTTGCGCAGTCCTCCGGAGATTCCAGGCCCTTTGCGCTGATTGTTTCCAGCGCCTTGAAGACACCGCCCCGTTTGAGTTCCGGATGGGCGGAGCAGTGGCGCAACTGCCAGTACCGGGTGGTGAACTCCACCTCGGACAGCCCGCCCTGGTGCCTTTTCAGGTCCAGTTCCCCCGCCGATGCGGCCAGTTTCGCACCAAGGGACTCCAGATGGGCGAGCATGTCCGCAGTGAGCGTCATGGAAAAGGCCGCGTCGCGCGCCGTAGCCTCCACCTGCTCCATGAAATCCGGGTCACCCGCCACGCACCGGCCCTTCATCAGCGCAAAACGCTCCCAGGGCTGTGCCTCCTCCGTGTAATACTGGACCAGGCGGCGGTCGGTGATGGACAGCACCCCCTTGCTGCCGTCGGGCCTGAGGCGGGTGTCAATGTCGTACAGGATGCCATAACGCGTCGGTTCCTTGATGCTTTTCAGGGTGTGCGACGCGATGGCGGGAAAATATTCGGTGTCGGACAGGCCGCAGTCGTGGGGCCCCTCCTCCTCGTGCACAAAAACGAGGTCCAGGTCGCTTCCGTACCCCATCTCGCGGCCGCCCAGTTTTCCCAGGGCCAGGATGGCAAAGCGCCGTCCGCTTTTGCCGTGCCTGCCCTCCACCATGCGCCGGGCGTTTTGCAGGGCGTTGGACAAAATCACCTCGGCCAGCACGGTCAGCTCGTCGCCCACCTCGTAGACGGATATGCCCTGTATGAGGTCGCGCATGGCCACCTTCAGCATTTCCCCGTCGCGAAGACGGTAGGGGGCCGCCTCCGGATGGGCGGCCATGCGCAGCGCGGCGAAATCCTCCTCAAGCGACTGGCGGGAGGTGGGCATGGTGAGGGCGCTCGGACTGCCCACCAGGTCCAGCAGCCCCACATCGCGCACAAGGATGCCGGAAAGATAGTCACTGTTGGCGATAAGCGTCACCAGATAGCGGCACAGCTCCGTGTTGTAGGCCAGGAGCCCGTAAAGGGTGGCGGGCGCGTGAAGCCGCGCAAGCACCTGGCCCACGCGAAGCAGGGTGTTGTCCGGGTTGGGAACGCCTGAAAGGGCAGACAAGAGCGTGGGCGTCACGGCGGCGAACTGCTGGGAAACATCGCGCGTGTAGGGGGCGTCCTCCGGACCGTTGGCGAGAAGCAGCAGTTCGCCCCGCGCCTGTCCGGGATTTTTAAAACCGTGCTCCCTGAGCTTTTCCAGCCCGGAAAGATCGGTTGATTTGGGGTCCAGCAGCTCGTTGATCCACAAATTGCCCGAGCCCTTCACGGAAAGGAACTTTTCCAGTATCCGCCGGGTGTCATTGGTCCTTTCGCGGTAGACGCGCATGAAGGAATCCCCGTCCGCATAGCCCAGACGCCGCGCAAGATCATCCAAATCCGCGGGCTGTTCCGGCAGGGCGTGCGTTTGAAGGCCGCCTTCTATCTGCAGACGGTGCTCCACCTGGCGCAGGAACACATAATGGCGGGACAACGCGCCCGCCTCGAAGGGGCTGAGGCTCTGCCGGTTGCCAAGCGCCTCGATGGCCTCCAGGGTGTTCTTGGTGCGCAGATCCGGCCAGCGTCCGCCGTTGAGCAGTTGCAGCATCTGGACGGTGAATTCGATGTCCCGGATGCCCCCGCGCCCCAGTTTCACCTCACGGTCCGTGCGCCCGCTGTCCGCGATGACCGCCTCGGTCTGCTGCTTTACGGACCGGATGTCCTCCAGGGTGGCGTCGTCAAAATAACGGGGAAACACAAAGGGCCGGAGTTTTTCCAGAAGCGCTTCCCCCATGTCCAGGTCGCCCGCGCAGGGGCGCGCCTTGATGAGGGCCTGCCGCTCCCAGGCACGGCCGTAGGTGATGTAATAGTCCAGCGCGCCGTCGAAGGGGGTGGCCAGGGCGCCGCTTTTCCCAAAGGGCCGGAGGCGCATGTCCACCCGGAAGACCATGCCCTCGGGCATGGGTTCGGACACGGCCTTTATGACCAGTTCCCCGAATTTCTTGAAGTACTCCTCGTTTGTGATGCTTCCGGAAGTTCCCCCCGTTGTTTTTCCGTTGTCCCCGTAGACAAAGACCAAATCTATGTCGGAGCTGAAATTAAGCTCCCGTCCGCCCAGTTTTCCCATGCCAAGCACCACAAACTTGGTGTTTTGGCCCGCATCCTTTCCATCAGTGGTCACCGGAACGCCAAAGCGCGGGGCAAGCTGCCCCCGCGCCATTTCGATGCCCGCCTCCAGCGCGGCGTCGGCGAGGTTGGACAAGTCCTCCGCGATGGAGTAAAACGGGGCATGGATCCAAATTTCCCTGGCGGCGATGCGCAACTGCTCCCGCCGGGCGGCCTTGCGCAGGGCCACGCATTTTTTCGGAAAATCCGCCGCCTCCGCCACGGCGGCGGCCAGTTCCCCAATTGTTGCCTCCCGCGTGCGGGTTTGCCGCAGCGGCGCGTCATTGAAAAGCCAGGGCGCGTATTCCGGATTGCGGCACAGGGTGTCTGTAAGCATCCTGCTTTGCGAAAACAGGGTGGCAAGCATTTCGGTGTATTTTGGGTTTTCCGCCATCAGGGAAACGTGGCGCTGCCCGTCTCCCGCGCGCTCCAGTAAACGGCTTATTCCCACCAGCGCGCGCAACGGATCGGGGCAGTTTTTCAATGAACCGGAAAGTGAAGAGGCGATTTCTTCCCGCCCGGCGTCCAAGATTCCACACATCACCTGTTCCGCCTGCGCCGGATCGGAAAAAGGGATGTCCTTGAAAAAGTCCATGTTCATGAAATGCACTCCGGACGGGAGTATACCCAAGACCGCCGGTCCGCGTCATTCGCCGCGCGGGGCCGTCTTTTGCCACGGCGGCGCCCTGTGTGTCAGTATGATCCCCATGCTGATCATCAACGGCGAGGAAATCGACAACCTGGTGTTGACAGGCATGCCCGGCGCGGGCAAGAGCACGGTGGGCGTGCTTCTGGCAAAACGCCTCTGCATGGAATTTATCGACACGGACCTGGTGCTCCAGTGCCAGATGTGCATGCCGCTGCACGCGCTCATTGAAAAGCACGGACTGCGGGGTTTCCTGGCCATTGAGGAGAAGGCCGTGGCCACGGTTGACGCCGCCGGCGCGGTGATCGCCACGGGTGGCAGCGTGGTTTACAGCGCCTGCGCCATGCGCCACCTGTCCGAGCGGGGACTGATCGTTTTCCTTGACACGCCCCTTGCGGTGCTGGAGCCGCGCCTTGCCGACATGGGGGAGAGGGGCGTGGCCATCACTGAGGGGCAAACGCTGGCGGGCTTGTACGGGGCGAGAAGACCGCTCTACCAAAGATGGGCTCGGATTACCGTGGATTGCGGTAAAATGACCCCTTCTGAGGTGGCCGAAGAGATACTGCAAAAATTGGGACTGTGGTAATGAACAAAAGGGAAACAAAGATGAAAACCCGGTATTTTTTGGCATTTGCACTGGTTTTAAGCGCACTGTTTTCCGGATGCGCCACCAACGACGTGCAAACAACCGCCGCGACTGTTCCATCTGAGACAACCGACAACGCGCCGCCACCCGCGTCGGCAAAGCCGGTGGAGGTTCCGGATCCGGCATCTCTTGTGTTTTTGCCCAAACCCAGATCCCTGAATTTCACCGGGGGAAATCTTGTCGCGGCGGCAGAGCCAACAGTGAAAGTCGACCCCTCCGCAATGCCCCATGCGCAGGGTTACCTGCTGGATGTTTCATCCGTGGGTGTGGCCATTACCGGTCATGACGAGGCGGGCGTGTTTTATGCACGGCAAACCTTGAAACAGCTTCAGCGGCAATATGAGGGGGTGGAGGGGTTTCCCGCGCTCCACATCGAGGACTGGCCCGACTTTCCCAACCGCGGGGTGATGCTGGATGTTTCCCGGGACAAGGTGCCCACCATGGAAACGCTCCGCATGCTCGCGGACATGTTCGCCGAGTTGAAGTACAACCAGATACAGCTTTACACGGAGCATACTTTCGCCTACAAGGGCCACGAGACCGTTTGGAAGGACGCCTCCCCGCTGACGGGGGAGGAAATTCGTGAATATGACGCCTATTGCAGGGAGCGGTTCATTGAACTGGTACCCAACCAGAATTCCTTCGGCCACATGGAACGGTGGCTCAAACATCCGGAATACACCCCTCTGGCTGAAAAACCGGGGGCGGGGGACCTTTGCCCCGTCAACCCCGCCTGTGTGGATTTCCTGGCCGGACTCTATGCGGACATGCTTCCCAATTTTTCCAGCGGCCAGTTCAATGTGGGCTGCGATGAAACATGGAGCCTTGGAAAGGGGTGCAGCAAGGAGGCCGCCGCAACCATGGGCATGGGTCCCCTGTACCTGGGTTTCCTGCTGAAAATCCATGACCTCGTAAAGGCAAACGGCAAAAAAATGCAGTTCTGGGGTGACATCATCATGCAGTACCCGGAACTGATTCCGCAGATTCCCCCGGATGTGATCGCCATGGAATGGGGGTATGAGGCGGCACATCCCTTTGCGGAGCATGGACGCAAGTTTGCGGCATCCGGTATTCCCTTTTATGTCGTTCCCGGCACCTCAAGTTGGAATTCGCTGCTGGGCCGCACAAACAACTCCCTTGAAAACCTGCGCAACGCCGCGGTAAACGGCATGGCCAACGGCTCGATTGGCTACCTGGTCACCGACTGGGGCGACAACGGGCACTGGCAGTTCCTGCCCGTGTCCTTCGCTCCCTTCGCCTATGGGGCGGCCCTGAGCTGGTGCGCGCAGGAGAACACGTCCCTGCCACTGGCAAAGGCGCTTGATGTCCACGTCTTCATGGACGCCGCCGGAAAAATGGGCCAGGCGGTGCTGGATTTGGGCAACGCCCACACCATCACGGGCGTGTCCATCGGAAACAGTTCCGTTTATTACGGGCTGCTGCTCAGCGCGGTGCAGGGTTCCCCCGTCAAGGGTCCGCTGAAGGGGATGACCATCGCCGGAAATGACGCGGCAATCACGGCCATCAGCGATGCGGTGAGCCGCATCGGGGAAAGCGACATGCGCCGCCCGGATGCCGGCCTGATCAAGTCGGAACTGGAAACAAACGCCGCCTTGGCGGTGCTTTCCCTGAAAATCGGCTCTGAACGGCTGAAAAACGGGAACGTCAGCACCTCGCAACTCCCCAAGGAAACCGGGAAAACACTGGCCGCCGAGTTGGACACGCTGATTTCCCGCCAAAAATCCGTGTGGCTGTCCCGGAACCGTGAGGGCGGTCTCGCCGACAGCGCCGGACGGCTTGAAAACTTCTCCAAGATTCTGAAAAAAGACCTGACCAAATAGCCCTGCTCCACCCTCAATTTGATTGCCTCCAACCGCCAATAAGCACGGTGATGGAAACATTTTAGTATGTTTTTTTGCACAGTTCTTAATTATTTGCTAGCATGTGGGCAATAGGTCGGCGTGAATATTTGTTTACAGGAATGTCCAGTTTTTGGACAAATTTACTCTTGAGGCAGATGTTCGCAGGCAAATGATTGGGCTAATCCCCAGGGAGTGGCGTTTATGAGTGACCTTGGCAGAAAGTTAATGAGCGGTAATGAGGCCGTGGCCTTGGCCGCCCTGCATATGGGGGTCCATTTGGGCACCGGGTACCCTGGAACCCCATCCACGGAAATCCTTGAGAATTTTTCCCTGATTGGCGGCAAGGCGCAGTGGGCTCCCAATGAGAAGTCCGCCCTTGAGGTGGGTATCGGCGCGGCCTATGCGGGGGGCCGCGTGCTGGTGACCATGAAGCACGTGGGGGTGAATGTCGCGGCTGATCCCCTGTTCACTGTCGCCTATACCGGTGTGAAGGGCGGCCTGGTGCTGGTGTCCGCCGATGATCCGGGCATGGCCTCCAGCCAGAACGAGCAGGACAACCGCCGCTATGCCAAGGCTGCGGGCCTGATGATGCTGGAACCCGCCGACGCGCAGGAAGCCTACGACTACATGCGCAAGGGTCTGGAACTGTCGGAAACCTGGAATCTCCCGGTGATCCTGCGCATGACCACCCGCGTGTGCCACTCGAAGAGCATTGTCGTTCCCGCGCCGGAAACCCCAAGCGACAAGATCCCCCATTTTGTCCGGGACACCCAGTCCTATGTCATGGTGCCCGCTTTTGCCCGGCCCGCGCACCGCAGGCTCCGGGAAAAGTTGACCAAAATCGCCGACTGGAACGAGCATTTCGGGCTGAACACTCATGTCGAGGGAGCCAAGTCCCTGGGAATCATCACCTCCGGCGTGTCCTATCTCCATGTGCGCGAGGCTGTGCCGGAGGCGTCGGTGCTGAAAATCGGCATGACCTATCCGCTTCCCATAGACGTCATCCGGAACTTTGCGGAGTCGGTTGACCGTTGCTTGGTGGTTGAGGAGGGGGATCCCTACCTTGTGGAATCCCTGCGCTACGAGGGCATCGCGTGCGAGGGCAAGCTGGACATGTTCCGCTTCGGCGAGCTCAATGTGAACCGGATCAAGGCGCTCATTGACCGCGACAACACGCGCGAGCAGGTGGCGGGCAAGGGCAAACCCCCGCAACTGTGCCATGGCTGCCCCCACCGCCAGGCCTTCAGCGTGATGAAAAAGTACGACTGCGTGGTGGCGGGCGACATCGGCTGCTACACCCTGAGTGTGCTGCCCCCCTTTGAGACGATGGACACCTGCCTGTGCATGGGCGCGAGCATCACCCTGGGCCTGGGCATGCGCCACGTGCTGCCGGAGCAGGAGGCGCGCCGCGTGGTGAGCGTCATCGGCGACAGCACCTTCATGCACAGCGGCCTGGCGGGCATCACCGAGATGGTCTACAACACGCCAAAGACCGGGCACATTGTGATTATTCTGGACAACGGCACCACGGCCATGACCGGCCTTCAGGAGCATCCGGGCACGGGGCGCACCCTTTCCCACGAGCCCGCCGGAAGAATCGTGTACGAGGAGGTGCTCCACGCCATGGGCGTGAAGAATGTCCTCCTCGCCGAAAGCCCCTCCACCTTCGAGGCGGCGCTGAAGGAGTGCCTCGGGCGCGACGAGCTTTCCGTGATCATCATGCGGAAGATATGCAAACTGGCGGAGCCGAAAATCAGGGTCTACAACGAACTCGCGGGGAAGTGTGATGAGCACAAATCTTGATTCTGTGACCAATGTGGTGATGGCGGGTCTCGGCGGACAGGGCGTGATCCGCGCAGCAAACATCCTGGCGGAGGCCGCCTTTCTGGCGGGCCGCGACGTGAAGCAGAGCGAAATTCACGGAATGAGCCAGCGCGGCGGCTCCGTGACCAGCGACGTGCGCTACGGTGAAAAGGTGCTCAGCCCCATGGTGCCCACCGGCGAGGCGGACTTTTTGCTCATCCTCCACCCCACGCAGGAGGAGAACAACCTCTACCAGTTGAAGGAGGGCGGCGTGCTGGTTTCCACCAGCGCCATCCTGGGAGACGGCACCGATCTGGTAGTTCTGGATCAGGATACGACACCGCTTACCACGCGCAATTTTAATGTGGGCCTTCTGGGCCTCCTGAGCACCTATCTGGATCTCCCGGAATCCTGCTGGGAGGGTGCCATCAAAAAGCATCTCCCAAAAAAGGTGCATGACGAAAACCTGGCCGCCTTTGCTTACGGAAAATCCCTGCGAAAGAACTGAGCACCCCCGCACAAAATAAAAACCGGACCCGATGCTTGTCGGGTCCGGTTTCTTTTATCAGGTGTTTTTCAGGCTTTTGAGTCCGGTCCGTCCGCCGGAAGGTTGAGGCGCAGGTCCATGGGGGTGGTGTCGGCGAGCATTTCCTCCCAAGTGACCGGCTTGCCGCTGTAGGCGGCCATGCGACCAAGGATGGAGGACATGGTGCTCTGGGCGCCGTCGGCCGCCGAATTGACGGGCTTCCCGGCCATGATGCCGGCGTGGAAGTCGCGTATGTTGTTCACCGCGCCGTCCTGATAGATGGTGTTGGTCTTTCCGCCGGGCCAGTTTTCCTTGCTGCCGCCGATGCTGACCGGGCCGCCGTAGTGGGTGTCCACCGTGCCCTCGGTGCCGTACAGGCGCATGCAGAGGTCGTCCGTGTAACCGTTGATGAACTGCGCGGAGCTGAAGTCCACCAGCACGCCGTCCGGATACTCGAAGACCACCACAAAATGATCCCAGCAGTCGCCCACGTCCACCCGGGCCTTGCGCCCGCCGGTGCCGGTGGCGCGGAGTGGATGGGCGTTCAGCAGCCAGTTGGCCACGTCAATGACGTGGATGTTCTGCTCCACGATGATGTCGCCGGAAAGGGCCTTGTCAAACACCCAGTTGCGCAGGCGGGCGGTTTCCGTGCCGGGTTCGGCCTGCTTGCCGAGCCTGCCCGCGTGATAGTAGCACTGGCCGAGCACGGGGGCGCCGATGGCACCCTCGCGCACTTTTTTCACGGCCTCGCGGTAAAACTCGTTGTTGCGCGTCTGGAAGTCCACCAGAAAGCTCAGCTTGTCCCCGGCTTTCCTGCCCGACTCGATGATGGAGAGGCAGCCCGCCACGTCCACGGCAACAGGCTTTGCGAGGTAGACGTGCTTGCCCGCGTCGATGGCGGCGGCGGCCTGCGCCGGATGGAAGCAGGGGGGTGTTTCAACGGCCACCGCGTCCACTTCGGCCAGTTGCACCATTTCCCGGTAACTATCCAGGCCGGTGAAGCAACGCTCCCTGGGCACGTCCAGCTCCTTCGCAGCCCGGCCGGCCCGGTCGTTGAAATAGTCATGAAGGGCCACCACCTTGGAGTCGGAAAACTCCTGGAAGAGGCGGCCTATCCATTTGCCGCGCCCGCCACAGCCAATCAGACCCACGGCGAGTTTGCTGTTTTCGGCGTAGGAGCGGACCGTCGCCGCCGGAAAGACGGATATCGCCCCGGCCACGGCGGCGGTTTTCATGAATGACCGCCTGTTGACGGAAGTATCGGTGTCCATGTTCATTCCTCCAGGTAGTTTGAGAACTCAGGCCGAGAAGAGTTTCTTGGAATAGGCCAGATTGGTCTTGAAGTCGGCCACAATGTCCCCGGAGGGCTTCGACGTCTCCAACACAATCCAACCGGCGTAATTGATGTCCTGGATGGCCTTGACGCAGGCGGCCAAATCCACCTCGCCCTTGCCCAGATAGTGCTTGCCGTCCTTGAAGTGAATCTGGCAGATGCGATCCTTCAGTTCGCGGATTTCCGCGGTGACGTCATAATCGTGGTAGGTGGAATTGCCCACATCGTAGTAGACACGGACGGAGGGGTCGCCAATCTTTTCGAGCAGGAGCAGGTTGTCCCTGCCGGAGAGCGTGTTTTCCACGGCAAGGGTGATTCCGGCATCCTTTGCGCGCGGCGCGGCAGCCTTGATTCGGGCGGCGGCTGCGTCCACCATGTCCATTTTCAGCTTGTCATTCTTGTCGAGCAGGTCGCCGTCGCCGAAGAAGGCCATAAGGATGGTCTTTGCGCCCACGGCCTTCGCGCCGTCAATGGTCTGTTCCAGCCAAGCGGGGCCGCGCGGATCCGTTGCCAGAGGGGCTTGGTTGAGGAGTCCCATGGCAACGGAGCAAATGGTCAACCCCGTTTCCGCCATGGCGGCCTTGTATTTTTCCTGCAACGCCGGGTCGGCAATTTCAAGCACATCCCTCGGTGTTCCCGCGGAAATTTCAATGCCGTCCAGGCCGATGGCCTTGGCCGTGGCAAGAGCCTCCGGTTTCAGGGAGCCGTCAATGGACCAGTCGCACACGCCGAAGGGGGGCACCGTGCCGCCCCAGGCCCGGTTTCCGGCGAGCAACGCCCCCAGTCCACCCATGCCGAAGGCCGCATTTCGCAGAAATTCACGCCTGTTCTGATTCATTGACGATTCTCCTCCAGTTGGTGTGTTAAACCTAAAAAAAGTCTTCAGGAACCGGGGAGAGGGACGCATCAACTCCGCGCCGAACCGCCCGAATGCCTGCACAGGTCCGCATATTGTTTTGCCAACTCGTTCTTGCGCACTTTTCCGATGGCCGTTTTCGGGAGTTCCTCCACAAAACGGACAAACTTGGGCCGCTTGTAGGCGCCCAGGTGCTCCTTGCAGAAATCAAAGACCTCTTTCTCCGTGAGGGTGGCCTCCGGCAGGAGCTTGATCACCGCAAGCACTTCCTGGCCCCAGGTGGGCTCGGGAACACCCACCACGGCCACCTCGTCCACCTGCGGCAGACGGATGATGACCTGTTCAATCTGGGCGGGGTAGATGTTCTGTCCGCCCCGGATAATCATGTCCTTGACGCGGTCCACCACGTAGAGGTACCCCTGGTTGTCGAGGCGGCCCAAATCGCCCGTTTTCAGCCATCCGTTCTGAAGCACCTCGGCGGTGGCCTCCGGGTTGTTGTAGTACCCCTTCATCACCGTGGGGCCGGAGACGAGAATTTCCCCCACGCCGCCCACGGGCACATCCTGGCCGTCCTCGTTGACAATGCGGACACCCGTGTAGCGCAGCGCGGGTCCAACCGAATTCCAGCGGATGGGATCCTCGTGATCAGCCACGGCGCTGGCGCAGGTGGCCTCGCTGAGACCGTATCCCATAATCAGCGTTTTCTTGAGCACCTGCCGGACGGCATTGTAGATTTCCTCGGGCAGGGGGGCGGCGCCGGAGACAAAAAAGCGAATTGAACTGATGTCGTAGGAGGTCGCCTTTGGCAGGCGGCACATGATGCCGTAAATGGTGGGCACGGCGCTCATGATGGTGGGCCTGTATTCCTCGATGGCCGGAAAAATGCCGAAGGGGGTGAAGCGGCCCCCCATGACGGCCACGCTTCCGCCCACCATCAGCGGGGTCAGAACGGACACCACCTGCGCGTTCACATGGAACAGGGGAAGGATGCAAAGGAATCTGTCCGCCGTGCTGAGCCGGTTGGAATGGGCCATGGCAAGGGTGTTCCAGTAATAATTGCCATGGGTGAGGATCACACCCTTCGGGGCGCCCGTTGTGCCGGAGGTGTAAATCAGCGCGGCGTCACTGGCCTCACCGGCCGCCATGGTTTCCGGGATCTCGACGGGTTCCGTCAGCACGCTGAACGGTTCCGCCCCCTCGGCCTCGCCGTCCACAATGAAAAAGTGCCGTATTTTCGGCAGCGCGCCGCGCAGTCTCGGAAGTAACGGGGCGAATTCTGCGGGAATGACCAGCGCCACCGCGTCGGAGTCATTGATGATAAAGACGTATTCTTCAAAGCTCAGGGTGGGGTTGACGGGCACCATGACCGCGCCGATGCGGCCAAATCCAAAGAAACAGTACAGGAACTCAAGGCAGTTCCCCATCATGAGAACGACCTTTTCCCCCTTTACAACCCCCCTTGCGGCCAAATTGGCGGCGACCCTGCCGGATGTGTCCGAAAACTCCTGGAAACCGATTTCCTTGTGGTCAAAAAGGACAAAGGTGCGGTTTCCGTGCTCCCGGGCGCGTTCCGCCAGCAATTCCGAGATGGTCATCGCTCTCTCCCAAAACCGGTGCATGGCCGCTCTGATGCATTTCGAAGCCAAAAGCGCCGGTTATTTTTGGTCTATTCCGCAAATATTCAAAAACCAAAGTGCGTAGGATACCCCGAATCCCATCCGCAATGCGAATGTTTACCCTGTTTTAAGGGATGGTAACCGTACCCAATATTTAACGAAACGCGGCGGGGGATATTCAAAAAAAGAAAGTTGATGTCCGGATGCGGGGATGCTAGGCTAGGAACCATCTTTTGATTGTTCAACCGGGACCATTCCGACAAGGAGAATACAGCGTGAAACGCAGAGATTTCCTGAAAACCGCCGTTGCCGCCGCCCCCATGATCATTTCCGCCCGCGCCTTCGGGCGCGAGGGCGTCTCCCCGAACGACAAGGTCAGGGTGGGCCTGATTGGTCTTGGCGGGCGCTGCCGTGACATTGCCGCGACCTGTCTTGTGACTCCGGGCATAGAAATCGCTGCGGTGTGCGACTGCCTGAAACCGCGCGTGGACGACTGCATGAAAAACCAGGGGGAGAAGAACAACTGGAAGCCCTACACGGACTTCCGGGAAATGATCGAAAAGGAAAAACTGGACGGGGTCATGGTGGAGACCACCACCCACGCCCGCGCCTGGGTCGCCTGCATGGCCATGGCCGCCGGAATGGATGTCTACATCGAAAAGCCCATGTGCCTGACCATCGCCGAGGGACGGGAAATGGTCAACTGCGCCCGGAAACACAACCGGGTCACCCAGGTGGGCACGCAGCAGCGGTCAATCCCCCTGAACAACTGGGCAAGCGACCTGGTGAAGAACGGGGCCATAGGCAAAGTCACCGAAGTGCTTGCGCCCAATTTTGTTGGGCCACTTCGCTGGACGCCCAGGGACGCGGAGCCGATGCCCGAGGGATGGGGAGAGGAATGGTGGGATATCTGGACCAACCAGGCCGAAATGCGCCCCTTCCACAATGAAATCCACCGGGGATGGGCCAAATGGGTGGATTATGACGGCGGCGGTCTTTCCTTCGGCGTGACCGGCTGGGGCACCCACAGCTACGACCAGATTCAGCGCGGCTTGGGCACCGACGAGACCGGGCCGGTGGAAATCACCCTTGAGGAGCCCCTTGCGGACCGCATTTCCGGCAAATTTGAGGAGCGGCAGATTTCCGAGGATGAAACGGGCTCCATGTACTATTCCATGGCCAAGCTGACCGGCCCCCGCGCGCGGGTGACCATGAAGTTTGAGAACGGCACGGTGGTCAATTTCAGCCTGGACGCGGACTACGGCCCGGGGCTTGGCTGCATTTTCAAGGGGGAGAAGGGCACCATTGAGATCAACCGTGACAAGGTTTCCTCGAATCCGAAGGAGCTTCTCGCGGCCGATGGCCGCCCCGCGCCGCTTGCCATCCCGGAAACCCAGCCGCATATTGAAAACTGGATGGACTGCATCAAGACACGCAGACGCTGCAACGCCGACATCGAATACGGCCAGCGCAGCTCCAGCCTCTGCTACCTGATTAACATTGTCCGCGACCTTGGGAGAGTGGGCGAGGTGATTCATTGGGATCCCAAAACGGAGCGGTTCACCAACTCCGACGAGGGCAACGCCATGCTGTCCCGTCCGCGCCGGAAAGGGTATGAGCTTCCGGCATGACAGGAAAACGCCCATAAGGAGGCTGAATGATGCGGTATTCACTTGTCTTGTTGATGGTGCTGCTTGCGGCGGCCTTTTCCAGCGGCGCGGAGGAGGGGTTCACTCCCATATTCAATGGAAACGACTTGAGCGGCTGGGAGGGCAAGCCGGGGGGCTGGTGGGTGGAGGACGGCGCGCTCACCTCGGAAAGCACCGAGGCAAAGCCCTGCGTCAAGCACCATTACCTGTTCTGGAAGGACGGCAAGCCCGGCGACTTTGTGCTGCGGTTCAAGTTCAAACTTATGGGGGGCAATTCGGGCGTCCAGTTCAGGAGCGAGCCGCGCCCTGATTTTGACGTCTGGGGCTACCAGGCAGACATGGACGACACCGGCCAGTGGACGGGTTCCCTGTTCCAGCATGACCGGGGCGGCGTGGTGATGCGCGGTTTCAAGTCCATCATCGCCCCGGACGGCGCAAAACAGGAAGTTCCGATCGCCAAACCGGAGGACCTTTTGAAGGTCTACAAGATCAACGACTGGAACGAGTATGAAGTGGCGGCGACGGGCAACAACATCCAACTGCGCATCAACGGTGTGCTGATGTGCGAGGTGGACGATCAGGACGCCAAATACTCCCGCAAGGACGGGGTCATCGCCCTGCAAATGCACCCCGGACCGCCCATGAAGGTGCAGTTCAAGGACATCCGCATCCGGGTGATGGACAAGAAGTAATCCGGTTTTAGGTAAAAAGGGGAAAACAGTGGAAGAAAAAGTGTGTTCCGCCGCCGGTTTGGAGGCTGTTGCTGAGCCAGATTCCGGAGCGTGCATGACATCCAAAGCCGGACTGGCCGCGCTTTTTCTTTCCTGTGTCTTTGGCGTGGCCGCACGCCTGCTCACTAAAGACACCGGATTCGGGCTGAACATCTTTCTCCTCACGCTGATGCTTTCGGCGGCGGCCTGGCTGCTTCAAGCCCTTATGAAAGCGGGGCCGTCCAGACGCCAGCAGCTATGGCTTTTGTTGTGCATTCTGGCAAGCCTGCTGTTTTGCTGGCGTGACGCCCCCGCGTTGAAGCAACTTGACGCCCTGCTTCTTTTCGGGGCGTTTGCCATGATGCTTGCGTCCGGAAGGGAGGATTTTCCGCGTTGGCATGCGGCTGGGGCGCGGAACCTGATCGACGCCGCCGCCGGTCTGGTGAATGCCCTGTTTTCCGGTTTTCCAAAAACGGTCAACAATGAGATCCGCTGGTCCGACATGGGCCGAGGAATCATGAGGAAAAGTTTTGCGCCCTATCTGGCGGGCATTGCGGTGACCATACCGCTGGTGCTCCTGTTCGGCTGGCTTTTCATGTCCGCCGACATGGTGTTTTCCGGCATGGTACGGCGGCTCTTCGCATTCAAAAACCCCCTTTCGGTGAAGGATGCCGTGCTTGTCTTCTGTTTCACCTGGCCGGCATGCGGTTTTTTGCGCGCATCCCTTTGGGGACGCGTGAGGACGGGGTTGTATGTGCACAATCCGAGCCTTGACAGGCTCGCCACCCCGGCGGTGCCGGTGCTGATTCCCCTGACGGCGCTGGATCTGCTGTTTGCCGCCTTTATCCTGGTCCAGATTCAGTATCTCTTCGGAGGGGACACGATGGTGACGCAAACCGCCCGCCTTACCTACAGTGAATACGCCCGGCAGGGATTTTTCCAGTTGCTGGCGGTGGTTTCCCTCGCCCTGCCCCTGCTGATGCTTGCCGAGTTCCTGCTCAGGGACGCGTCCAAGGCCGCGCGGCGCGCGTTCACTCTGCTTGCCGTGGTGATGGCGGGGCTCCTGCTGGTGGTGGTGGCTTCGGCGCTGATGCGCATGCGCCTTTACACCCAGGCCTACGGGCTGACCCAGCTCCGTTTCTACTCCACGGCGCTCATCTTCTGGCTTGCCGTGCTGGTGCTCTGGCATGGCATTGTGGCCCTGCCGGGAAAACGCCGCCTATTTTGCCCGGGAGTGATTTTCACCGGGTGTTGTGCCGCGATTTTTCTTCACGCGGTGAATCCTGATGCGGTGATTGTGCGCACAAACGTGACCAATGCTTCGGAAAAAATCTGTGAAATTGACATGAAATACCTTTCAGAACTGAGCCTGGACGCCGTCCCTGAACTGCACAAATTGGCACAAACACCTGATTTTAATGTCTCAAAGCACCTTTCCCGTTGTGCCAACTATATTTTTGCCGAACGACACAAGAGGGATTTGCGAGCCTGGACTTGGTCGGCGTACTGCGCGACGAGAGCAAACGCTGAAAACAGCAGCAAAAAGCAATAATGAACAGCCTTTACCGGGAACGCTTTTCGGCAACGCTGGCGCATCAGCCGGTGGATCGGTGTCCGGTTGATTTTGGCGGCACCCCCTTCACCAACCTTCTTGATCCTTCCATGCTGTTCTGTGTGGCGCGGCACCTTGGCATTGCCTGCCGGGGGAACGACGCGGCTGCGGTTCTTGAGGCGGTTCAACGCCGCTGGGACACGGATTTCAGGCGGGTGGGCGCGCTCCTGTCCCTTGAATCCCCACGGAAGCGGACTGTGTCCGAGGTGGAGCATGTGGATGAGTACGGAATCACCCATGCGCATATTGGGAGACGCTGGGAGATCACCGGCCACCCCCTGAAAAACGCCTCGCTGGACGATGTCATCCGTTATGAATTTCCGGTGTTATCCGCCGGAACCTTGGCCGCGATTGAGGGGTATGGACGGCAGGCCCGGCGGCTGTTTGATGATTCCCCCCATGTGGTGGTGGGGGAGCACCCCGTTTTCGGTGTGCTGGAACTGGCCTGCTGGCTCTGCGGTTACGACACCATACTGGAAAAGATGTGCTGCGAGCCGGAATTTGTCCATCTGCTCTTTGACCGAATCCTGGATTTTCAGCTCAAGATATCCGGGCCCTATTTCCAGCATCTTGGCCGTTATGTCCACGTCATGACCAGCGGGGACGATTTCGGGGCGCAGCATGGCATGTTCATGGGGCTGGAAATGTGGCGGGAATTTGTGAAGCCGCGCATGGGGGCGCGCCATGGGTTCAACCGGAAATTCACTGATGCCGCATTGTTTCACCACAGTTGCGGCGCCGTTTCCGATCTCATTCCAGACCTTTCGCGCATAGGCGTGTCCATACTGAACCCCGTGCAGACCACCGCCGCCGGGATGAATGCCCCAAGGCTCAAGTCCGAATTCGGCGGGAATATGGTGTTTCACGGCGGATTCGACACGCAGGGGGTGCTGCCGGGGGGGGATGCGGAAGAAATCCGGGAAGAGGCGGAACGGCTGATTCGTGCCATGAAGCCCCGCGAAAGCGGGGGATTTATTTTCGCACCCGCCCATAACATCCAGAACGATGTGGCCCCGGAATCGGTGGCGGCCATGTATGCGGCGGCCCTCGAACTGGCCGGAGCGGACTTTTGAGGGTTTACCCGGCCGCCGTTGCGAGTTTTTCCGCCAGTTCCAGGCAGTCCGCGGGCCAGTAGCATTCGGGCCGGGGATGGCATGTGCGCGGATTCCCGCGTCCCGGACGGCAGGACAGCAGCGCATCCACCCACCGCCCCGGCACGGATTCACGGCCATGCACCGCGCCCAGCAGGGCACCGCAAATGGCGGCGTTGGTGTCCGTGTCCCCGCCGCGCATGACCGTGTCCACCACGCCCTCCTCAAGGCCGGGGGCGTGGAGGAGCTGCCAGAGGGCGTTTTGCAGTGCCACCAGCACCCAGCCCTGTTTGCTTAGATAATCCGCCGGGGGCGCGTCGGCGGCGGCGCGCACCGCCGACACAAGGGAGGGAACCCCGTCCAGTTCCCCGGCCCAATCCAGAATTTCCCCGTACAGGTCAAAGGGCGCGGGCCCGTCATGCACCGCGCGGGCGACCGCCCGCGCATAGAGGGCGTTCGCCTCAACGCACACAGGGTGGGGGTGGGTTATGCGGGCGTCCCGCCGCGCCCATTCCGCGAGCGCATGGGCGGGGGCGTTGTGTCCGAAAATCCCCAGGGGGCTGACGCGCATCAGCGCGCCGTTGGCCTGGCTTTCGGGGTTCGGATGGCCGCGCAGCCCCGCTGCCGTGGTCATGCCGCAGTCAAAGGGGTTGGAGTCTATCCACCGGACATAGGCCGCACGGGCGGCGTCGGCGTCATACGCGCCCTTTTCCGCCAGCATCCGGGCGAGGGCGAGGGCCATCTCCGAGTCGTCCGTGGGCTGTCCGGCCATGGTGTTCCAAGTGCCGCCGTCGGCCAGTTCCCGCACACCCTCCGGATATTCCAGCAGAATCTGTCCCGGTGTCTGGAACTCCACCAGCCCGCCGAGCGCATCACCCGCAAGCTGTCCAAGAAGGCATCCCTGCGCGCGGGAAAGAACCGCCGATTCAGTCATTTTTTCTGTGCCTCCTAAAATGCGTTGTGGTTGCGTTGAACCACGGAAAGGGAATCCTTCCACATGGCTCATGGGCAACCACATTAACACATCCGGGGCTTTGTGCTGGCATCCTTCCTGCCATGGCAGGAGCATGCGGGCCAAACACCGTTTCTAATGCTTCGTGTCTTTTTTCAGGTCATAGACGCGCACATAGTCAATGATAAAGCGGTCGGGAAGGGAGGCCTTGGTGATGTCGCCCGCCCAGTCGCCGATTTCCTCGCTGAGCTTGAGGTAGACCGGGTTCTGGCATACGCCGCCCGCATTGGTGCGCCAGACTTCATCGCCGTCAACGTAAAAGCGGTACTCCTCCGGGGTCCACCAGAGGGCGAAAGTGTGCCAGCCCCCGTCGAGGACGGCGGGGCACCTGGAAACAAAGCCCTTGCTTTGCGTGGCCTTGCCATAACCGTCCCAGTGGAGGGTGTGCTGAATCCGGCCGTCGCGCCAGGGCCATTCCATAATGTCTATCTCGGTGCCGTCCCGGCCCGAACCGTCCTCGTTGCCAACCTTCCCGTTCATCATCCAGAAGGCGCTCCAGTGCCCCTGTTCCTTGGGAAGTTTGCAGCGCACCACGAAATAACCAAAGGCTTTTTCATACTTGCCCAAGGTGCGCACACAGGCCGAGGCAAAGCGGTCATCCACCTTCGACGTTTCGATGACAAGGCTGCCTTCGCCGTCAAGATAGGCGTTCTCCGCGCGCCAGAGGTGGCCGCGGCGCTCATAGACGGGAACGTCCCACTTCGCCGGATCGAGCACCTTCCCCTCAAATTCATCATTCCAGACAAGCTGCCAGGCCGCGCCCTCTGGGCAGGTCGGCAGTTTGTCCGCGGGTTCCGGTGACATGGCAAGCAGTGCCAGACCGACTACGGCGTGTAATAGCATGGTTCAAATCCCCGCTGGTGCTGTTTATGCCTTCGACCGATCAGGCGTCCATGCGGTTTCATGGGGCGGTGGATTGAAGTGGACCGGTTACTGCCAAACGCGAATAAAGTCCGCGCGCCCAATTATCAGGGATCATCTTGAAAGCCCATGCTTGGAGGCGTATATTTGGCCGTGAAAGCATTGTGCATTGAGCGTAAAAGATCGGTGAATCGTGGAGGGGTCCGCGTTGGAACATCATGATTATCCCATTCTGGAATTTGACCCGGCTCCCAGGGCGGTCATAGAACCTTCAGAACACCACACGAAGGTTCCCGGCATGCCCGAAAGGGGGGTGCTCTGTTTCTTCAACAATCTGGTGGAGGAGATGGCGCGCGGCGGGGGGGCGGTTGAAATCCATTCCCTGCGGAGCGAGATGGGCCGCCACCCCGTTTATGTCGTCCAAAGGCCGGCGGGGTCCGTGGCGCTCATGCACCCCTGCGTGGGCGCGCCGAACGCCGTCGCACTGACGGAAGAGCTGATAGCCTGCGGATGCTCCCGGATTATCGCCTGCGGCGGCGCGGGCGTGCTCGATTCCACGCTGGATGCGGGCCGGGTGCTGGTCCCGATCTCCGCCGTCCGCGACGAGGGCACCTCCTACCATTACCTGCCGCCGTCGCGCACGGTTGATCCTTCGCCCGCCGCGGTGACCGCGATTGAAGCCGCGCTCCGCGCGCGCAATGTTCCCTTCATGCATGTGAAAACATGGACCACCGACGGCGTCTACCGGGAAACGCCCGCCCGCATCCTGCGCAGGAAAGAGGAGGGCTGCCTGACGGTGGAGATGGAGGCTGCCGCCCTGTTCGCCCTGGCCCAATTCAGACAGGTGCTGCTGGGCCAGATTTTGTACGCCGGGGATGATGTCAGCGGCGACACCTGGGACTCCCGCGACTGGCAGACGCACGATGTGCGCGGACACCTGCTGGAACTCGCCATTGAGGCGACGCTGGGACTGTAAACCGCCGCACAGGATTGACTTTTTTATGCAATACCTGCTCATCATCAGCCATGACGACCTGTTCACCCCCACGGAATCACTGATAAACGGCATCGGCCTGTGGATCCGGGAAATGGAGCGCCGGAAGATACGGGTTTATGGAAATCCCCTCCGTCCGCCCTGTGACGCCGTCACCGTGCGCGTCCGGGAAAACGGGGTGAACGTCACCAACGGCCCTTTTGCAGATTCCAATGAAAAGATGTGCGCCTACGAGCTGATAGAATGCGCCTCCACCGAAGAGGCCATCGAGGCGGCCTCCCGGCATCCCATGGCGAGGGCGGCCACCATCGAGGTAAGGCCGGTTTGGGGTGAACTGGTCGGTGGTGAAAAGAGTGATGCAATCCACAGAGATAACCAGTATTGACGCTGTCGAGGCATGTTCAGGACAAATATGGAATGCGGTGGCACAGCGTAGCGGCGACACCGCTTTGGCCGGAGGCACGGCGGTTGCGCTGCAAGACGGTGCAGGCGTAATGTAACCGCCTGTCGGGTGCGGGATGCCGCGCCCGATCACCAGGTTATGAAAGCCTTCCCATGACCATCGAACCCATTGGAACATTCCACTGCGCCGCGCGGTACCCCTACGATGCGGCGCGTCAGCCCGCCGTCGCGGAATCAAACGGCGGCCATGTCCTGCTGGAGAAGGGCCGCGACTACGAGCAGGCCCTGCGTGACCTCGACGGGTTTTCCCATGTCTGGCTGATTTACCTCTTCCACCACAACCCAAACTGGAAACCCATGGTCCAGCCGCCCCGGGCCCCCCGCAAGGTCGGCGTATTCGCCAGCCGCGCGCCCTACCGCCCCAACCCCATCGGCCTCTCCTGCGTGGAACTAATCTCAATCCAGGGCCTGCGCCTGGACATCGGCCCCCACGACCTCTTGGACGGCACGCCCATTCTCGACATCAAACCCTACCTGCCCTATGCCGACAGTTTTCCCGATGCGAAGTGCGGCTGGGTGGGGGAGGTGGACGGGGATCTGTGGGAAGTATGCTTTACCCTGGAAGCCGGGGAGCAGCTCGCCTGGCTGGAGCAGGCTGGCGTTCGGGCAATCCGCGCCTTCCTACGGCAACAACTCCGCGAGCACCCCTTCAACCGGCAACGCAAGCGCATCCAACAGCTTGACGAAACGCATTGGGAAATCGCGTACCGCACGTGGCGGATTGGCTACGGCGTGGACGAGGCGGCGCGGCGGGTAACGGTGGACCGTGTTCGCTCCGCGTACACCGAAGTGGAGTTGCTGGACTTGGAGGACAAATACGGGGACAAGGCCCAGCATCGGGAGTTTCACAACACATTCCGGGCGTAACCTTAACAGACAAGCGCATATTAATGTTTGGCCGCTTTAAATGGAACCCATCCCAAAACCATTGCGTCACGACAATATACCTGATGGCGTTGTTGAACAATCCGCACGTTGTCATTCCCGTGAAGCGTGGACCCAGCACAAGGGCCACAACTCAGAGCCAAACCCTCTCACTCTGGTTGGTACATAAATCGGGGGCAGGCCATTATGACCACGGCTGCCGTGGCAACACATCCGGATTATTTTCCTTCCATTTCTCCAGGCAAATACCATCGCACAAGATCGCGGGACCGCGCGACGCCAATCTTGCAGTGGCCACGTCCACGGCAAAGGGTGTCGTCGTTGGCGCCGGCAAAAAAGAGGTAGAACCAGCCGTCATGGTCGCGCCAATCGCACAAATAGGCCGAATTGGCGTGCATGACGCGATTCCAGTCCGAGAAGGGCAGGGGGATATGGCGCTTATTCGTCCACTGCGCCCAATGTGCCAGTTCGGTTCCGTCGCCCTGCATGGTGTAGAGATAGGGCTCATGACTGCCAGTATAGCCATTGCCGCCAGTTTCGAAGCCTTGTGGCGCGCGCCCGGTGGCCATCATGTGCCACTGACCATCTATCTTGACAAACTGGTACGCCTCGCACCAACCGTCCGTATGGGCTTTTACCGGCGTTTCCCAGCGGAAATCAAGGGCGTCACCGACAGAGCGCATCACATAGAACTGCTGTCCTGATTTGAAGCCTGCGTAGTATCGCCCGCCTTCGCGGGCAATGGCCGGGTCAATGTGGCGTTTGCCCGGTTGCACTTGGGCCCACGCCTCTTTGGGTGTGGTCCAACCGGTCAGAGTTGCAGATGACGCATGGTATATTCGTCTGTCGGCATCCGGGGCCGACAGTTGGAAAAACACATGCCATGTCTCCGCATCACGATAGAAACGCGGCGCCATGCCGAAGACAGGAGCGGACATCAGATATTCGTACGTCTTGAAATCCCGGGTGCGCACAAACGCGGCCCCCTGTTCCAGTTCCAGCCTGGGAAATATCCAAAACCAGCCGTCATGATAAAGGACTGCCTGGTTCTTGATGGCGCCATGTTTCGATGCGAGGATAGGATTCTGCAGGTTTTCCCAGTCGATTTTGGGGAATCCCGGCGCTGCTACAGCAACACGGCCCATCGGCATGAAATGAGACCAGGCGATGTTCTCATCGGCCGGCACGATATTGTTCGGGTCTATACGCCAAGAAGCCATCGACGGGGTGAACGCCGGGGTACCGGCAGCCAGAAGCACCATACATACTGCTATTCTCAGGCATTCCATGGTATCCAATATCCTTCAGTAATGCATGGACATTGTGGTTGTTTTGGGTGCGGGAGGACTCAAGCCATAGTCCTCTTCCACTTGTGTCAAAAACTCATCGAAAGTTACTATAGCATAAGTAAAATTCTTCCAATCGAGGAAGCCAGGGATGATTGTGCCTGCAGAAACTGTATTCAATGGAGTTCAAGTCTCAATACAGATTTCCGACCCGTGGGATTTGGGAGAACGGCTTGAATGGAAGGAACTTGTCGGAGAGTTAATTCTTGTAGATCTCGACAGAAATTCAGTTCTGGTAAAACTCGATGCCCCTGTCAGCGGTGAAAAGGAAATATTCCCGTACTTGGTGGCATCGCCTCGGCATGTAGGCAGCAAAATCACCGACCTTTCCGCGGAAAAGAATGTATTCTGCAACTTTACTGGTTTAACATATGAGAGGTCATTATCCGCAGACCCCTTGGATACCAGTTGGTGGCGAGGCGGTGGCCTTACAATTATCGGCGGCCTGAGACAAATGTCGCACAGGGTTTGAATTCAGGCCAAGGTGTCGGCGAGTGCCTGAGAAGCATTGGAAGGGGGGGCGATCAATCTATTGTTTGCGAGAAAAACGCTTCAATGGATGACAAAAAGCCATCGTCACAAGCAGCTAACTCAGAAACAAGCCCCAAAAAAAATATTCGGACCTTTCCAGTGCTTTGGTTACCAGGGGAAAAGATGTTAAAAAATGGTGGAGGGTTCGGCGCTGAAAACGAAAAGTCGCTCTTTTTGATCGTTCTTTCTAAGATGTTTTGCGGAAACGGTTTACAGAATCCCTATCGGCGCTCCAACGCGCCTCGCAAAGGAAAGAATCTTAAGAAAATTTCCTTTGCGTGGAATCGCGCGGAGAACTTTCTCGCGTAAGCACCTGTCATGTAGTGGGTTATCGAAAATACCGTCTGGCCGGCCGGCTTGATGCCGCCTTTTGACGTCTTTCGCCGTCGGTCCCCTATCTCGACAGCCGGTTTCTTGCGGCGGAAGCCAGCGCCTTGGGCACACCTTCGGAATCCGACCGGCAGCCCCTGCTTGCAGGCCGGTCTTGGCTGTGCGAAAATGTAGCCACGGCCCTAAACCCAAGCGCCGCGTCCTGTTCCGGGCACTATCCATCACGGCAGGAATCCCATGAATTCGAACCTTCTTCTCTTCGTCTTGACGCTTATCGCCCGCTTTTTCGCCCCACGGCACAACGTCCAACTCCGGTTCATGCGCGCGCAATTGAGAATACTGCTCAACCGCATTCCCGCCGACCGCATCGTACCAACGCCAGAGGAAAAGGCGGAACTCATCCGCATCGGCGCACTCATGGACCACGACATTGCCGATCTTCTGAGCATTGTTCAGCCCAAAACCTACCGCCGGTGGCTCAGGGGGCAACGCCAAGGCAAGCCCTTCAAAAGACTCGGCCGGCCGCCCGCCGCCAGGGAACTCCGAGAACTCATCGTGCGCATGGCGCGCGAGAATATCGCTTGGGGCTATCGCCGTATTGCGGGCGAACTCAAGAAGTTGGGTTTGGTCATCGGCGCAACCACCATCCGGGATGTTCTCAAGGCCTCGGGCATGCATCCGGCTCCAGATAAGGCCGACAAGAAGCCGCCCCTGCCGTGGACCACCTTTGTGCATGCCCACATGGAGAGCCTGGTCGCCACGGACTTCTTTACCAAGCGCATCTACACTTGGCGTGGCGTATTCGACGCGTATGTGTTGATCGTCATCCATCTCGGCACCCGTCAGGTTTATTGCAGCCCGGCAACGTTTTCCCCAAACGAGGATTGGGTCATGCAGCAGGCCCGCAACGCGCGCATGTGGCTCGACGAAATCGGGGTGGCGCCCCGCTTCCTCGTCCTCGACCGCGACACGAAATATACCGCGAAGTTCCGCCATTTCTGGAATAACGATGGTCTCCGGTGTATTCGTATCCCGCCCCAATCGCCACGCGCCAACGCGTTCGCCGAAGCCTATATCGGACGGTTCAAGCATTCCTGCCTGAACCAGTTTTGCTGCCTCAGCCTGGCCCAACTGGACTACATTGTCCGGGTCTGGCTCGAATATTATCATGTCCAAAGGCCGCACGAGGGAAAAGACATTGGCAACACCGTACTGGACCCTGCCTTCGTGCCTTCGTCCGAGGGAGTCATTCGACGCCACGAGCGCCTCGGCGGTATTATCGTCTGGTACGAACGCGACGCCGCATAGTCCGAATCCTTCCAATCCACAGCCCAGTGCATAGCCGGCGTCTGCTGGAGATGGAGGCCATTGCGGCCCGGATCGCCATGCCAGGGAATGGCCCCTCAGCGATTCCACCGCTATCGTCATACTGATTCTTTGGCCAACACGCGCAATACCCCCATCGTCTCGCTTGAGATCACGCGCCTGCTTCTGTTCCAATGCCAACAATATGACCATCATGATAACATGAACCCACCCGGCCTACATTTCCGAACAGATCAGCCTTACTCGACCACGCATAAACCTTACCGGTTCGCAGATGGCTCATATTGTCGGAGGTCGGATCGCTAAGGACGACATTCGCCTTCGGGATGTGTTTCAGCCGGCCTCGCACGAGGTGGAAGCGATTTTCGGCCCGGTCGACAAGTGCCTTCCACCAAGTAACCGCAGGCCATTGAAAATTACAAGTAGCGACGCTCCCATGTCTGCGGCAATGGCCATCCAAAGGGTCGCGATTCCGCCCAGCGCGAGCAGGATAAAGAGAAGTTTCAGGCCGAGGGCGAACACGATGTTCTGCTTGATGATCGTAAGCGTGCGGCGGGAATGCCGGACCAGCCAGGGAATCCTGCTCAGGTCGTCGGACATGAGCGCGATGTCCGCCGTTTCGATGGCGGCATCGGTACCGGCCGCTCCCATGGCGATTGCCAAGCTGGCCGCCGCCATGGCCGGCGCATCGTTTACGCCGTCGCCGACCATGGCAACGCGCCCGTACTGACGCGTCAGGGACTCGACGGCCTGCACTTTGTCTTCAGGCAGCAATTCGGCCCGAAACTCGTCCACGCCGCAGGCATCGGCCACAGCCTGCGCCGTACCCTCGTTGTCTCCCGTTAGCATAATGGTCCGCTCAATACCCGCTGCCTTCAAGTCGCGTAAGGCCGCAAGGCTCTCGGGCCTTAATGCGTCACCGACGCTGAGCATGCCACAGACATGATGGTCGTTCCCGACAATGACCACCGAATGACCCGCATCCTCCAGGGTCAGCGCCTTCTCATGCATCTCAGGGGATTCCGCCATTTTTTCGTGAAGCATCCGGTGACTGCCCAGCCAGAACAGACGGCCTTCAATGTGCCCTTCAGCACCCTTCCCCCTAATTGTCTGAAAGCCCTCGACGGTCAGTGGTTTCAGATTCCGTTCCATCGCTTTTCGCACGATGGCCCGCGCCAGCGGGTGGTCGCTGAGTGTTTCCAGCGATGCCGCCCGCTGCAGCAACTCATCTTCAGAATGGTCATTCAACGGGACAATCCGCTGCACTTCCGGTTGTCCGCGTGTCAGGGTTCCCGTCTTGTCGAAGGCGATCACCCTGAGCCGGGCAGGCGCCTCCAGGTACATCCCTCCCTTGATTAGAACTCCCGCGCGCGCCGCCGCACTGAGTCCTGCCACGATGCTTACAGGCGTAGAGATAACGAGCGCACACGGGCATGCGATAACCAGGATGACAAGGGCCTCATAGATCCACCTTGTCCAAACACCTCCGAACAGCAGCGGCGGCATTAGTGCTATGGCCAGGGCCAAGAGCATCATGGCGGGCGTGTAGTAGCGGGCAAACTTCTCGACCCACTGCTCCGTGGATGCGCGCCGGGACTGAGCCTCCTCGACCATGCGGATGATTCTGGCAAGTGTTGTATCCGTTGCCGCTTTAGTTGTCCTGAACTCAATGGCTCCGTCCTCATTGATGGTTCCCGCGAAGACCTCCTGTCCCACGTTCTTCTGAACAGGCATCGATTCCCCTGTGATGGGAGCCTGATTGACGGCAGTGGAGCCTTTGGTGACAACTCCATCAAGCGGGATTCGTTCGCCCGGTCGGACGACGACAATTGTGCCCGGCGGAACATCTTCCACCGGCTTCTCTTCAATGTCGCCGTCCGAAGGACAGATACATCTCGCGCGAGGGGGCGACAGGTTTAGCAGGGCGCTGATAGCTCGTCGCGCTCGTTCCACGCTCCACGATTCCAGTAGCAGCGCTACCGAGAACAAGAACGTCACCGTCGCGGCCTCGAACCACTCACCAATCGCCATGGCTCCCAAGGCAGCCACCGTCATCAGAAGGTTCATATCCGGCCGCATCCGCCGCGCCGAAGCAAGTGCCTTGGGGAAGATAAACCATCCGCCCATTACGGTTGCGGCGACGTAGAATGCGATGGACACCACGGGGAAACGATGCGCCCCACCTTCACCGGCAACAAAAGCATCAGCCAGCCCATGCGTAGCCGCGTGAATCAAGAACCCGAGCGCACACGCGAAACCGCTCGCCACGGCCATAGCCATCCTGCCATGGTGCTGCCACAAACCAGCCGCGCCCGACTGTTTGGATACTTGCTGTCCCCAGGGAATCGCTTCCATTCCGGTCCGCGCGACAGCCTGGACAATCTCGCTTTCGGGAATGCTTTCCTCCGGCAGATCAACCGTCATCTTGCCATTGATCAAGTCGAACGAGACCTTGCCGTCCGCGCCCAACAGCGGACACACCTCGCACTTGAGCGCGGCCACCTCTTCGGCGCAGTCCATTCCTCGAATCCTATACGTCCGCTGTCTCATCGGCCTTTCCTTTCAACAAGCATTATACAGACGCCCCTTTCGTTCTTGTGGAATTCATCGTGTGGAATTCATCGATGCCTCCATTCGTAGACAGACCAGACGGTAAATCCCAGACAGCCTAGCCAGAGCGGCAGAAAGACAATCGGGATATGCACGTAACCTGCCGTGGCGATCCTGTACCGCGCCCATACGACGCCAAGACCAAGCGAGATCGCCGTTATTCCACCGCACCACAACGCCATTCTACGGGCGGCACGCTGGCGTTCTTGGTCCTTGCTCAATCGCGTCTTGGGCTTTGTGTTTGTTGTCGAGTTTCCGTGAGGCAGTCGCATAGTCTTACCTCCACGGCTGCTTCCTTCTTGATATAAGCAGCGCGCATTCGGTTATCAGTCAGCTATCACCTCTGCATGTTCCAAATGCTCCTTGTCTGCGTCGTCCGCTAGACGGTCATCCTTGCGGTGCCAGAGGCGGTAGAGCGCCGGTAACACGATTAGCGTAAGCAATGTCGAAGAGATAATTCCTCCGATTACGACGGTAGCCAGCGGCTTCTGGACCTCGGCGCCCGTTCCAACGGACATGGCCATGGGCACGAAGCCGAGCGAAGCCACGAGGGCGGTCATCATGACCGGCCGCAGGCGCGTGAGCGATCCCTGCAAGATCGCGTCCTCCAGTCCCACGCCCTTCATGCGAAGGTGGTTGATGTACGTCACCATGACCAGACCGTTGAGTACGGCCACGCCGGACAAAGCGATGAACCCCACTGCCGCGGAAATGGAAAAGGGGATACCCCGCAACCAAAGTGCAGCGATACCGCCCGTCAACGCAAGCGGCACGCCGCTGAAGACCAGTATGGCGTACTTCGTCGAGTTGAATGTCGTAAACAAGAACAGGAAGATCATAAAGAAGCAGAATGGCACCACGATCATCAGCCTCTCGCGAGCCGCCAGCAGGTTTTCGTATTGCCCGCCCCAGACGAGCCAAGTACCCGGCGTTAGCTTGACCTCCGAATCGATGCGCTTGCGCACTTCCGCTACGAAGGAACCGAGGTCTCGCCCGCGCACATTGGCCTGCACCACGAGCCGGCGCTTGCCGTCTTCCCGGTTGATCTGGCCAAGTCCCTCCGTAAGCGACAGAGTGGCGATGGAGCCGAGCGAAATCGTTCCTTGCAGCGTGCTGCCTGCGGGGTCTCGGCCCATGACTCCCTGCGGCTCAGCAGGCATGCCCTCTGAACGCGGCAAGGGAACCGGTAGCTGCTCCAGCGCATTGAGATTCGAGCGAAGCTCCTCCGGCAACCGTACGACGATGTCGAACCGGCGGTCTCCCTCAAAGACCAGCCCCGCTTCGCGCCCGCCGACCGCTGTGGCGACGATGTCCTGCACGTCGGCCACATTCAGCCCATGCCGCGCCGTTGCCTTCCGGTTAATGTCGATGCTTAAGGATGGGAAACCCTCGGTCTGTCCGGCCTTCACGTCGGCAGCGCCAGGAACGCTTTGTACGATCTGGATAACCTGTTGCACAATGGGCGCGATCCCCTCGAAATCGTCACCGAACACCTTGATGGCCAGATCGCCGCGTACGCCCGCTACGAGTTCGTTAATTCGCAGTTCGATGGGCTGGCTATACTCGAAAAGGTTACCAGGAATTGTGGCGACCGTCTTGCGGATCTTGTCCACGAGGTCGGCCTTGGACATATTTGGGTCGGGCCACTGCTCGCGCGGCTTGAGGATCACGTATCCGTCGGAGATGTTTGGCGGCATGGGGTCGAAGGCCACTTCCGCGGTGCCGGTCTTGGAATACATCAGGGCGACTTCGGGCAACGCGGAGACAGCTTTCTCCACATTGAACTGCATCGCCTGCGACTGGGTGAGCGACGTGCTCGGGATGCGCAGCGATTGAAGGCTCATGTTGCCCTCGTCGAGCTTGGGCACGAACTCCTGGCCCAGCCGCGTGAAGAGCATCAGCGACCCCGCAAAGATGATGACCGACGCCAGCATAACGGCCCAACGCAACTTGAGCGTCCAACGGAGCGCGGGGGCGTACAGCCACTTGAGTCCCGAAACGATCCAGCTTTCCTTCTCTTTGACCTGGCCGGTGATGAAAATGGCGACCATGGCCGGCACAAACGTCAGCGAAAGAACAAAGGCGCCCACCAACGCACAGATGACCGTTAGCGCCATCGGGTGGAACATCTTGCCCTCGACGCCGGTGAGCGCCAAGATCGGCAAATATACCGTGATGATGATCGCCTGTCCGGCCACGGAGGGCTGAATCATTTGCTTGGTGGCGGTGAAGACCTCGTGAAGCCGTTCCTTGCGGGTTAACGTGCGTCCAAGATCGCGTTGCTTTTCCGCCATCATGCGGAGGCAGTTCTCGACAATGATCACAGCGCCATCAACGATCAGGCCAAAGTCTATGGCGCCCAAGCTCATCAGGTTACCGCTAATCCCCAGCCGTGTCATGCCGAAAGCGGTCATGAGCATGGCCAGCGGAATGGCCATAGCCGTTATGATGGCCGCACGCAAGTTGCCCAGAAGCGCGAGTAATACCACAATGACCAGGATGGCCCCCATGGACAGACTGTGTCCAACCGTATTGATCGTTTTGTCCACGAGTTCCGTGCGTACCAGCACCGGGCGCAACCGGATGTCCGGCGGCAGACTCGACTGGATACCGTTGACCTTTTCGGTCACACTGGCCGCTACCGTGCGGCTATTGCCGCCGAGCAGCATCAGCACGGTTCCGACCACTACTTCCCGCCCGTTCTGGCTGGCAGCGCCTGTGCGCAGTTCCTTGCCCATGCCCACGGAAGCCACGTCCCGCACGTAAAACGGCGTACCGTCCTTCGATCCCAACACGATGGCCCCGATGTCGTCGGAAGTGCGTACGCGCCCGTCGGCTCGCACGTTGAGCGCCTCGCCCTGGTGCTCGATGAAACCCGCCCCGGTACTGGCGTTGTTGCGTTCCAGGGCTTCGACAAGATCGCCTATCGCCAGTCCATAGGAGACCAGTTTCATCGGGTCGGGTTGCACGAGATACTGCTTCTCATAGCCACCGATAGTATCTACGCCGGCCACATCCTTGACGGTCCGGAGTTGCGGCTTCACCAGCCAGTCCTGCAGTGTGCGCAGATAGGCCGCCAGTTCAACCTCCGTCTTGAGGCGTTCGCCTTCGGGCGTCAGATAGGAACCGTCGCTCTGCCAGCCCGATGGGCCGTCCGTAGTAGCGCTGTCCTTGCCGTCAGGATGTTCATACTCGATGACATAGACGTAGACTTCCCCGAGACCCGTGGTAATGGGTCCCATGCGTGGCTCGGCTCCGGACGGAAGGCTTTCCCGCGCTTCGGTTAGACGCTCCATGACCTGCTGACGGGCAAAGTAGATATCCACCTCATCTTCGAAGATGGCTTCGACTTGCGAGAACCCATTGCGCGTCAGCGAGCGCGTGGACCGGAGGCCGGGAATGCCGGCCAGCGCGGTTTCGATGGGGAAGGCAATCTGTTTTTCGACCTCGCCCGGCGATAATGCCGGGTAGAGCGTGGTTATTTGGACTATCTTGTTGCTGATGTCTGGCACGGCATCAATGGGCAGTCGCAAGAGGGAAAAGAAACCAAGCACGGCCGCGCCCGCTGTCAGTATCAGCACCAACCAGCGATGCTGAATGCTCAATTTGATCACATGACTAAGCATGAAGAGATGTCTCCTGGTGGTTGTCTTCGTTTTTCTAGTGGCCGCTGCACGTTTTTCCTTCCATGATTCCCTTGGCGATCTCCGCTTTGATGACGAAGGCGCCCTCCACCACAATACGCGCCCCTTGCTCCAGGCCTTTCACGATTTCGACATGCGTGTCGTTACTGCTTCCCACGGTCACAGGCGCGGGCACGAACCCCTTGTCGGTTTGGACGAAGACGCACGTGGCTCCTTCGAATGTCTGCAAGGCGGTCTTCGGCGCCACGACGGGAACAGTCTTTGTCGTTTTGGTGGACACAAACCCAGTCACGAATTGTCCGGGCCGCCATTGGCCCGTCTCATTCGGAAGCACAACGCGCGCAATGGCAGTGCGGGTCTCTTCGCCCACAATCGGACCCATGTAGTCAACGGTAGCGTCGACCCCGTCGGATAAATTGTCCCCCGCGCTTATGAGTACCTGCTGGCCCTTCCGAATGGAAGGGATATCCTTCTGGTACACGCTGAGATTTACCCAAACGGTAGTCAAGTCCGCTATCGTGAAGCAGGGTCCGTCGTCCTTGAGCGATTCACCGAGCGTGATATGCTTCTCAATCACAGAACCATCAAATGGCGCGGTGATTTCGTACCGGGTGTAGGAAATGTGTGATTGGCCCGGAATCCCTTTTAGATACTCTTCCGAGAAGCCCACGGCGTGCAATTGTTGTTCGGCGCTCCTCACGCTAATGGCTGCTTCCGCCATGGCCTGCTTCGCGGACAGATAGTCCTGTTCGGCGGAAATCTTCTTTTCCCAAAGGCCTTTTTCTCGCTCGAAGGTTGCCCTGGCCAGAGACTCGCGCTCTTTGGCGGAAAGGTATTCGGCCTTAATCGTGGCCAGTTCACGACTCTCCAGTACCGCCATGACTTGGCCCGCTTTCACCTCATCGCCAACAGTTGCCAGGGATTCCCGAACAACGCCCGCCACGCGCGGAACCACATGCGCAACGCGATCAGCGTTGAGCCTCACTTCACCGGGTAAGGCCAACTGAACCGAAATCTCACCCGGTCCTGCTTCAACGACTTGGACGTTGTTGGCCTTGATCTGTTCTTCGGAGAGAACGGCTATATCCGCCTCCTCACCGTGGCCGTGGCCATCGTCTGCAGAGTGGCCCCCTTCGGCCTTGTCCGCCTCCTCGCCGTGGCCCTTGTTACAGATTTTGCATTCTGCTTCCAGGACTCCGTGCTCCTCACACATTGGGCCACTCGATCCGTGGTTGTGGCCGTCGTCTGCGGAGTGGCCGTCTTGGGTTCTGTCAGCCTCCTGTGAAGCATGATTGTGGCCGTCCTCTGCGAAGTGACCCTCCTTGGCATTATCGGCCTCCTGTGCGCCATGGTTGTGGCCATCCTCGGCGGAGTGACCTCCTTCGGTCTTGTCAGCCGCCTGCGGCGCTGGTTGAGTTTCATCGCCATGAGGTTTCGCTGAAGCGGCGACGTGGTCTTCGTACAACCAGACGGTCATGCTTCCAACAAGGACCAATGCCGCCAGAAGGGCAAATCCAATCTTATATCGCATGGTTATTTCTCCTCTTTTTCGGGTGATTTCAGTTCTTCATCGCTCCACAAGGGATCACCGGTGATACGCTCAATCTCGGCGGCGCTCTGGTGGTATGTTGCCAAGGCATCCAGATACTGTTGCCTTGCTTGAAACAGGGTTCGTTGGGCGTCCAGAACGTCTAGATATCCAAACTTGCCCTGAAGGTAGGCTTCATTGATGGATGCAAACGTCTGCGTGGCCGCGGGCAGGATGCTCTCGTTGAGCGACGTGATGGCCGTGCGAGCAGCGGAAAGACTCTGATACGACTCCGTAAGGGTCGCATGGACCTGAACATCCGTGGCCCGCCTTTCCTCGCCAGCCTTTGCCATCAAATGCTCGGCCTCCTTAATGGACCCTTGATTGCGGTTGAAAAGTGGAAGCGGCACGGAGAATCCCAACACTACCGAGCTGTCCCAGTTGGCATCTGAGCGGCTGCTTTCACTTGAGCGGGAGAGTCCATCCGAACCGAAGCCAAATCCGCGAACATCTGAATCCGGCATGCCCGTCGAACGGAAACCGGCGTACACCGTAAGGTCGGGAACCGCCTTGGACCTCTCGACGGAAATAGCCGTCTGCCGTTTATCGAGTTCCGCGCGCCAACGGGCCAAGTCGGGGTTCTTGTCCGTTCGCTTGACCAAGTCATCCAACATGGGAATAGTACGAACGATATCCAGGTCACCTTCGGCGCGCTCGAAATTTGCCTCTTTGTCTCCCCATAGCGCCGCGAGCCGGGCACGCGCGGAATCGAGCCCGCGTTTAGAGCTCTCAGCCTGTACGCGCGCCACCGACAGCGCCGTCTCGGCCTTCGTTGCCTCCAATGGCGAGACGCGTCCCGCATTGACTCGCGCCGATACGGTCTGCAGGACTTGTTCCGCAAGCTGGACCAGTTCGTCGTCCAACGCCACACGTTGCTGCGCAACGAGGACTTCTACAAACCCCTGGGCCACCTTCTTGAGTATGTCGGCCCGCGCCACTTCATAGTCCCAGGCGGCCACGTCTCGGTCGCGGGCGGCCAGATGCATTCGTTTGGCGCGCTTGCCGCCCAGTTCTATGAGTTGTGAGAGCGAAACGGTGAACTGCGCCTCCGAGAATCCGCCTCGAGCCCCGCTTTCGGACTCCCGTTCCATCTGCGTGGTCAGACCATTGGCGGACCAGCCAGTGGTGCGGCGTACGGTACGCGTTCCCGGACCACGCCCCAAGCGGACGTCTTCGGCCTCAATCGTCAACTCGGGATTCGGACGAAGCCGGGCTTGAAGCTGCCGGGCTTCCGCGGCACGGATGTCCCAGGAAAAGGCAGCCAGATTCGGATTCCGCTCCAGTGTCAAGGCAATCGCATCGGCCAAGGTTAGAACGCCGACACGCATATCCACCGGTGCAGTGGAGGCTGAGTCGGTGACTGCGGCGTCCGTTTCTTCGCTCAAGGCCGGCAAAACCGTACTCATGCTTGCCACGCCTATGGCTAGGTATGCGAACGAAATGCGTGATAAAACGTATCTGCGAAGCATGTCGCTTGTTCCTTTCTTAAGGTTTGCGTTGTTCATTCTGGTAGATAGGTTCGCGGTGGACATGACCTTTGTGACGACTAACGAGCCGATACCCGACGACCGGACCTCTTTCTTCAGCCTGTTCCAGAGCAATTGCCTTGTCCAGACTCTCGATGGCCTGTGCGATTCGCGTACGGGTTTGTGAGGCATTGTCTTTCCACATGTCATCCAAGAACGACAAGGTCTCCTTGCGTTGCCTATTAAGTGTTCTCTTCACTTCCTTGCCGTGTTTGGTCCTCTGGCTGTCTGATTCGCTGTGCTGTGACTCGGTCTCCTCCAAAGCATACAGTGCTTGCGCCATAGCACCCTTGATGGCTGCGTCCCACTGATCGCGTAACGCACGCGCTTGCCGTGGGAGCTGGGCTTTGAGAGATTTCGCTTCATCCTTCAAACGCCACAGCGCCACACTGTTCTTCGTGTCTGTCTCCTGCGGGGACTGCTGCGCGATACGGGTCGCGGATATCTGAATTTGGTCGAGCGCAGACTCGATGGATGCTCTCTGTCGCTTGATCTCCGCATTGACTGTTGCCGTCAGGGTTTGTGCCTCTCGACGATAAACTTCGCGAACGGCCTCGTGTCCCGAATGGGCGCACTCCGGGACGGAGACATTGCTGGATACAAGCGTCATGGCGAACGCGGACAAGACACAGTCACTACTTGCAGAACTGGCTGAGGCGGTAGTCGGCGAGACTGATAGCAGAGCGCCGATCAGAGCGGCGGCGAGCGAACTCATCGCCCATCCGACGCCTTTTCCTTCTGTGAGGTATGGATGTTTCATGGTTCTTCTCCTTGTCTCCAAAAATTCGTTGTCGATGTGCCTGGTTGACAGGCGTGAATTGATGGTAAAACGATGCCAGAGAATGCTGCCGCCATGACATAAACGTGAGTCGGGAAACAGGATTTCTGACAGATGCACGGCTAACGTGCGGGGAGGGGAGAAGGAGAAATCAGATTCGCAGGACGGTAGTGGATACCACGCTCAATGTGTTATCGGCGTGCCCCCCGTACTGAAAAGAAACTGCGTGAAGGAGGTCCGACGCGACTGTCGAGTCTGTGTTCGCTGGGAGGACCGAGGTTAAAACCTTGAGCGTGCCGGAGTGCCTTGCAGGTGTTGCCGAAGATACCATCGCCCCACTCAGGGGTATGTCCAGACACGAACCACATCCGGCGGAATCGGCGTGCCCGCCGGCTGGTGATTCCGTTCTACTCGAAGGCAGGTCCGGACAGGATGTGCAATCTCCAGACTGCGCCAACTCTATTGCGGTGTGGTCGCGCGCGATACAGAGCACGGTACCTGACGCACCCGTAACCATCGTGAGAACGACGGCCAATATGCTCAGACCCGAATACACTACTCTGTTCGGTCGCGAAATCATGCAAATCAACCTTTCAAGCATCTTAATTCTACACTGTACATAGAACCCTTTTCAAGCAAGCCATATTCCCGCAGTCTCGAAACCGCGAATTCAGCGTCACGGAGAACCGAATTCATTACGTCTCCGGCATGACCTTTGCGGCACGCAGTCGTTTGTAAGCCTCCGTGGAAAGCCAGCCCGTAACCACGCGTTGGAATGACTTGTCGTTCATGAAGCGCGCGAAGATGTCTTCGTTCTGGTCCATGCGTTCCACGAACAGGGTTTCGAGCAGGTTCTTGAACACCAGTTCAAACTTGTCACCGGGGTTTACCGCCGCCGCCTGCTTGAGCGCCTCATCGGCGATCGCGGCCTCGACGATTTGGTCAAAGAATAACTGATCCGCCTGATTGAAATCGGTGCCGAACCGCTCATTGACGATGTCAATCAGACGCGACAAGGGGACCGCCTCTTCCCGCACCATTCCACTGCCCACTTCGGTAGGGCCGTCCAGCGGTTTCGCGATGCCGTCCTTGAGACTAATGGAGCCTTCGCTGATCTTCTGAAGCCGGTAGTATTCCAGCCGTACTTCGTCGTCGAAGTCATAGCTTGGTCCCGTGGCGCGTCGCGGCAGTTTCGCCGCAAGGTGCCGGAGGAACACATAGAGTCGTTCAAGGTCAGAGTCCTGATACGGAATGACCTGGCTCAGAAAACCGTAGAGGTTTCGGAATGCCTGCGTTTTACCGCGCCAGAGTTCCGCCTCATCCTCGTCCTCTTGCTGCAGATGCTGGAACCGTTCGACGGCCGGATCGAGCGCCGCATTCATCGCCTCGTGGTCGGCGGGGCTTTGGCGCTGCCTGGGTTTGAAGTATATCCCGCAAAATCGCTGGACCTCCTCGGCAAGATAGATGCCGGAAGCATCCAGTTCTCCCTTGATTTGGTACATCCGCGCCGGGTCTACCTGCTCGCCCATCTCCGCGCCTTCATAATAGACCTTGAACGCCTCGCGGATCTCTTCGGGGTCGTTTACGAAATCGAGGATGAATGTATCTTCCTTTAGCGGATGAGTCCGGTTCAGCCGTGACAACGTCTGCACCGCCTGGAGGCCCGCCAATCGTTTGTCCACGTACATCGTGTGCAATAAGGGCTGATCAAACCCGGTCTGGTACTTTTCGGCAACTAAGAGGACCTGATACTCGGCCGTGCCGAACCTCTCCGGAAGTTCCTTTTCCCTGATTCCGTCATTCATCCCTGATTCCGTATACGTGACATCGGGCAGTTTGTCGTCCTGGACGGCTCCGGAAAAGGCCACCAGCGTCTTGATGGGATAGGCTCTCTGCCGGATATAGTGGTCAAAGGATTGCTTGTAGCGCACCGCTTCCAAGCGCGATCCCGTCACCACCATCGCCTTTGCCCTGCCGCCGATTTTGTGGCGCGTCACGGCATGGAAGTGCTCCACCATGACTTCGGTTTTTTGCGCGATGTTGTGGGGGTGCAGTTTAAGAAACCGCGCCAGCGCCTTGGCCGCCTTCTTGCGTTCGACATTCGGATCATCTTCGCATGCCTTCAGCAGCCTGAAGTAGGTCGCGTACGAGGTGTAGTTTTTCAGCACGTCAAGGATGAAGCCCTCTTCGATGGCCTGCCGCATCGTGTAGCGATGGAAGGGGGTTCCGTTTCGCCCGAACACGGCCAAGGTCTTGTGCTTGGGCGTTGCCGTAAACGCGAAGAAGCTGATATTGGCCTGACGCCCGCGCTTGGCCATGCTGCGGAACAGCTTCTCCAAATGCTCCTGTCCCTCTTCAGCGGCCTTGCGTTTGGCCGCCTCGCGCAGGGCTTCGCCGCCCAAGACTTCCTTGAGGTCGGTCGCGGATTCGCCGCCCTGCGAGCTGTGCGCCTCGTCGATGATCACAGCGCAACGCCGCGTCGGCAGCGCGCCCGTGCCATCCTCGCCCCGTTCCTCGGCTATCTTGAGCAATTGGCGTGAAACAAACGGAAACTTCTGCAACGTCGTGATGATAACGGGCACGGCGTTTTCCAGCGCTTCGGCCAGTTGGCGTGACCGTTCATCAATCTTCTGTACCACGCCCCTCTTGTGCTCAAACTGGTAGATCGTGTCCTGCAATTGCTTGTCCAGGACGACCCGGTCGGTGATGACTATCACCGAATCAAATACGCGATGGTTCCCGGCGTCATGCAACGACGCCAGCCGATGGGCGACCCAGCCGATAGTATTGCTCTTCCCGCTGCCCGCGGAATGCTCTATGAGGTAATTGTTGCCCACGCCCTCACGCCGCGCCGCATCCACCAGTGTTCGTACTGCCTGAAGCTGGTGGTATCGCGGGAAGATAATGGTCTCTTTCTTGACCTTCCGCCCATCGTCGGTCCGCTTTTCCTCGACTTGCAGGTGAAGAAATCGGGCCAGCATGTCCAGCAAGCTGTCGCGCTGGAGGACCTCTTCCCACAAGTATCCCGTGCGGTAAGTGCGGCCATTGGGGTCGGGCGGGTTACCCGCGCCGCCATCACACCCCTTGTTGAAGGGCAAAAAGTGCGTCGCGGTTCCGGCCAAGCGCGTGGTCATGAACACGGCCTCGGTGTCCACCGCGAAATGCACCAGCGTCCGCCGCCTAAACTCGAAAATCGGCTCGCGCGGATCGCGATCATGCCGGTACTGCCACAGGGCGTTTTCTACGGTCTGCCCCGTGAGCGGGTTCTTCAGTTCCGCCGTGGCGATAGGAATGCCGTTCAGGCTCAGGGCGACATCAAGGGAGTGCTCAGATCGCGGCGAGAAACGCAACTGCCTCGTAATTCCAACCCGGTTCGCGGCATAGCGCGCCTCGAGCTCGGGATTCAGTTCATGCGCCGCCTTGAAAAACGCGGCGCGCAACGTCCGTCCATAGCACTTGAACCCGTGCCGTAGCGTGGCCAACGACCCATTCGTGTCCATCCACTTGCACAGGTCCGCAAGCACCTGTTCCCCGGTGGCCGCCCCGTGCAATGCCTCCAGCTTCGCCCATTCCTTCGGCTGCGTTTCCCGGATGAATGTCAAGACCGTCTCGGGAAATATCGCTCGCTCCCGGTCAAAGCCTTCCGGTGGCACACTGACGTAGCCATGCGACAACAAGCATGACTCGATGACCGTCTCGAACGCTTTCTCGCTGGTTTGGCTCATGAAGTGCCTCCGCTTAGAAGCATCTGTGAGTTTCCCGTGCGCCGTTCGAGCAGGAAACGAGCGCGCTCGATGCGAAGCATCTCGAAAGGCGTGATGCAGCGAACGCCCAGGCCGATGCATACGTTGGGAATCTTCACCTTGCGCGCTGATGGCGAAGGAACCTCATGCGTTACCACCGTATGCCCGTGCGCCAGCGCATGGGCCACGAGGTAGTAATCGGCCACCTGCAAGAACGTGTTTACGGCAGCGGGATCGTAGTGCTGCTGGGTAACCCAGTTGCTCACGCGGCCAAGGGTTGTCAAGAGCGCCGCATCGGCAGGCAAGAAGAATTCCGCGCCGTGCAGAGTTGCCCATTCGCCCAATTCGTCCGCACCCGCTTCAATCTCGTCACCTACTTTTTCAATGCTGAACACATTGCCGTTCCGATTTTCCACTTCGAGCCATTCCCAAAACGCCGGACAGAAATCAAGGCCGTAGTGTAGGTTCTTCGCCTGGATGAATACGTTGGCGTCGAGGAGGTAGGCCATCAGGCGTATACCCCCACGTTGCGGCCCATTTCGTTGAACGTCTCCACCTTCGCCACACCCAGCATCTGAAATGCGTCGCGATACAGCGTATGGCCTTCCAGCGTGCTCACGACGAGCGCGCGGGCAAAGCGTTTGCTGACCCGGGCCGCCTGCGTGAGGTAGAAATCGCCTCCGCCGCTGCTTTTCGACATGGCGGCGCGCAGGCGCGCGACTTCCTCCCTGTACGCCTCCTGGAACTCGGGGCGTGTGAGCCCTCCGGCATCGAAAACCCGCCGCAGGACGACCAGTGTGCTCACCTTGAAGCGGCGCGCCAGGCGCCTGACCTCGGCGTCGAGATCCTCGCCTCGGCGGAATTCCTCACGAACCAATTGCAGTGGCGCGAGCAGTTCCGCCGCCACCCGGTTGCACCACGCTTCCACCGCGTGATCGGGAACGGCATACGCCCCCGCGTCCGACAAAGCGGACTGGCCGATCCAGATGTGCGCCAGTTCGTGGGCGAGCGTGAACATCTGCGCCGCCTTGGTGTCTTTCCCGTTGATGAAGACCAGCGGCGCCAACGGATCGGCCAGCGCAAAGCCCCGGAACTCTTCCGGGTCGAGCGGGCGGTGCGTATTGTTGCGGACTACGCCGCTGCACATCACGAGCACGCCGAGTTCGTCCGCCTGTTCGATGAAACGGCGCAAGGCGTCCGTCCATGTCGGACAGGCCCGCCGCGCCTCCAAATCGAATCCCAGCGCGGTCCGCATGGCGCTCGCCACAGATTCCACGGAATCGGCGGTGCTGACAGACCCCACAAAGGCGCGCGGCGTTTCGCCCGTGACCCGCGCGAATTCCTGGTACCACGCCTGGCGCTGTTGGCATGCGTACACCGTCTCCAGCAGGTTCGGGCTGGGCTGCGCCATGGGCCGGTCGCCCAAGGTCCGGAAATCCGGAATCGGCAATGCCTCATCCGGCGGGGCGGACAGGAACAGATAGCCGACCGGCGTATACGTCGCCTTGGCGAGCGCCTCCACCTGTTTCAACGTCGGAAGCGTCTCGCCGCGTTCCCACGCGGCGAACTTCGGGAAATGCTCGGCGAAATACGTGTCCGGCCTTCCCGAGCGCTCACGCGCCCAGCGCAGCATCCGCGCCGCTATGTTGACTCGATTCTGTTCCATCACACCATGTTCATTTTTCGTCTGCCCCGGCTCCATGCCAAGGCGGGAATACTATCTCGCAGATTGTTTAGTTTACATCAACTTACCCGAATCCGCCGAATCTATCTGCCCTGTCACGGCCGCCGCAATCAGCGCCGCCCGGCGCTCCTTCAATAACGCTACCGTCCGTTCCGTGGCGGAACGCAACGCGTCCAGCTTGCCGGTCTCGTGCTCGATGTGCGCGACGATGGCTTCCTGGTCTTGCTTCGGAGGCGCAGGCAACCAGAATCCGAGAAAGTCCTCCGAATATAGTCTCAAGAAGCCAGAGCTTCCGGTTCCAAGTCCTTTTGACGCAGAACGAAACACGGTTTGTAGCAATGATGTCTTGAAGAGAAGCGTGAAGTATTCAGGGTATGCGTCTTCTGATACTTTGAATACGGCATAGTCGGGACTAACCAGCCCATCTTGAGGGGCTATCGCTACAAGGCCGCTGCTGGCGCGCATTCGGTTGATCACGATCTCACGGGTAGAGCACTTCTTGTATCCAATGAGTTCTTCGGAACGCGTTGTCTTCTCGGACACATCATTATGTGGAACCAATCCGAGTTCCATCCTCAACGAAAGTAATTCCTCGTCGCCGGTTTCCGAGCGTTCATCGCGTTCAGTGAAGAGCCACTTCGCACGTTTTGTTTCCCAATGCTTCGGGATTTGTCCGAGCCAGGGGAGGCCGGAATCGCGGAGGGGGGCGTTGGGGTTCAGGCCGCGGGTGACGGCGCGGGTGATGAGCGCGCGGCGTTTCTCCGCCAACAAATCCAGCAACCGTTCCTTCGCCGCCACCAACGCATCCAACCGCCCCGTCTCCCGGTCCAGATAATCCGCAATCGCACGTTGCTTCTCAACCGACGGCACAGGCAGGACCATCAAGCCGATGGCGTTCTTTGGAATCCCGAAACGTGTAACACCATTCGCCGACAACTCAAGCTGCACACGGACCGGCTTGGCCTGCAAACAGCGGAAAAGGAACCTTCCATCAAGCACACCACTGCGCGGGCGCAGAATGGCAAGATGGTAGGCGCAAACCAAGTCATCATCGGTTTCAGTTACGAGGGCGGGAACACCGATGTCGTCCCAAGACTCAGAATCCTTTGTAATGACCACGTCACCTACGCGGAGGTGGAACTTCTCGATTTCCCCAGCGGTCGCGGTGCTCTGCATGAAGTCCATGCTGAGATTGATGTGGTCGTTGTTATAGACGTCCGTGTAGTTGCACAACCGGACCGGCACTTCGTCGTCTGATGGCACCTTGTCAACGTTGCTGACCGTATAGTCTGCGACAGCACGGAGGGGTTTTGCATGCCAGGACTGGGGCAAAGCGGCGAGACAAGAGGAGATGTTGCTCATGCCGTCCCCCTCCGTCCCGATGGTCGCCTTGCGCCCTTTGGCTCACGCCAAGCCGCCAAGCCGCCAAGAAGGCAGTTCCTTTGCGTCTTTGCGCCTTTGCGTGAGAATCCGGGCCGTTTACGCCCCATAACTTCACCCCATAACGACTTACAACGCCATTCCGCCTGCCTGCAACTTCGATTTGCAGACTTACAACACGCCGTTGCAGGTCTGCAATTCGGTTTTGCAGGCTTACAACGCGGCGTTGCAAACATGATATTCGGCATTGCAGGCTTACATTGAGGCGTTGCAGGTCTACAATTTAGCATTTCATGCCTGCAATTCGACGTTGGAGACATGCAATCCGGGTTTTCATGCTTACAACGAGCCATTGCAGACATGAAATTCGGGGTTGCGCGTCTTCTCGCGCCTATCTCACGCCAAGCCGCCAAGCCGCAAAGAGCCTTCCTCATGGCTTCCCCCTTCGCGTTTTGGCGCTCTTGCGCGCGGTTGCCTTCTTCTTGGCCGTTCTTTCGGTTTCCAGCGTTTCCGCCGAGTTGCGCAGGTCGTCCAAGTATCGCCTCTCCGCTTCGGCTTCAGCCGCAAGCCGGCGGCGCTCCGCAAAGGCGTCGTATTGATCGTTTGCCCAGGCGAGGGCCTGTTCCCGGCTGACGGTTCCCGCGTTTCCCAATACCGGAAGCTCCGTGTCGCGCAAGAATTTGTCGAGAAAGGTTTCCCAGTCGCGTATGCGGATGTCCTGGCGTCGCTGGGCGCGGAATTCGGCCTGGTCGAGGAACATGACCGTGATGCGGTTGAGCGTGTCTATTTCCTTGGCGTCCAGGTAGTTCTTCGCGGTGCTCACGTCGCGTTTGAGCACATGGCCGCCTTTCCAGGCCATGAGGCCCATGTTGGGCTTGGCCGCGTCGGCGCGGTCGCGGATGATCTCGGCGGCGGTCATGCCCGCGGCGGCGTAGTGCATCTTGTTCTGCATGGCGGCGAAGAACCGCTGCGTTTCCTGCTCGTCCTCCACATAGTCGCTGGCCAAGGCGAAGATGTCGCGAATGCGCTGGTAGACGCGGGCCTCACTGGCGCGAATCTCGCGAATGCGGGCGAGCAGTTCGTCGAAGTAGTCCGCCAGTCCGCCGCCGCCTTTCAGGCGTTCATCGTCTATGGTGAAGCCCTTGACGAGATACTCGCGCAGATGTTCGGTGGCCCATTGCCGGAATTGCGTGCCCCGGGGCGAGCGCACGCGGTAGCCGACGGCAATGATCATGTCGAGGTTGTAGTGCTTGACCCGGTACTGTTTTCCGTCTGCGGCAGTTGTCAAGTAATCCTTGACAACTGACGATTCAAGCAACTCCCCCTCTTCGCAAATGTTTCTAATATGGAGACTTACGTTTTGCTTCGTAGTCTCGAACAACTCGGCCAAGGCTGCTTGCGTAAGCCAGACGGTCTCGTCTTCCAGCAAAACCCGAATCCGATTCCGGCCGTCTTCGGTCCGGTAAACGACAATCTCCCCGCCCGGTGTTTCGTGTGCATTGATCATTCCGTCACCTCCTGGAGCAGCCGCATGATCTCGTCCTCGGCTCGTTTCAGGTCGGCGTCAATCTCTTCCAGGGGACGCGGCGGCGTGTAGCGGTAGAAATGGCGGTTGAAATTGATCTCGTAGCCGATCTTGTCCTTGCTGCGATCCATCCAGGCGTCGGGGACGTGCGGCAGCACCTCGCGGCGGAAATACTCGTCAATGTCTTCCTTGAGCGGGACATTTTCGCAATCGCGGAGAGCCGAGTCGGGTTCGTACCCCTCGCCGCGCTTTCCTTTGAGCACGGGTTCGGCAACCGGATCGGATTGCGTAAATGTATCGCGGAAGAGTTTCTGTTCCGGCTTTTTCCAAGTGGAGCGGCGCGTATGCAGCAGGTCGAAAACCTGGGCATGTACGGCGTTCCAATCATTGTTCGGCGTTCGGCCCATCACCTTTTCGATGGCTGTCAGGTCGTCCCGCAGATGCGGATAGGCCGCGAGGAATCGGGTCTTGGCCTCGGCGGTCATCTCGAAGCGCAGCCGCAAAGGCCGCTCGACCGTGACCCGCGTATACCCGAAATCCGCATTGTCGAATATCTTCGTGGTCTCGGAAGCTTTGAACCGGCCATATTCTTTGACCGTGATGGCAATCTGGTCGGGCTCGCCGTCTTTGCCTTCGCCGATCTTGCGGCGCTTGTCGCCCAGGCTTCGGCGCATGGGGACGTACCGCTCGCGCGCGTCGATCAGTTGGATCTTCCCCTTGCGGCGTTTGTCCTTGCGGTTAGTGACGATCCAGACATAGGTTCCGATGCCGGTGTTGTAGAACATCTGTTCCGGCAGGGCGATGATGGCTTCCAGCCAATCATTCTCGATCACCCACTTGCGGATATCGCTTTCGCCGGACCCCGCGCCGCCGGTGAACAGCGGCGAACCATTGAACACGATGGCCAGCCGGGAGCCGTGCTTGTGTTGGTCCGGCAAGACCGGTTCGAACTTGCTGATCATGTGCTGAAGGAACAACAACGCGCCGTCATTGACACGCGGCAGCCCCGCGCCGAAACGTCCGGCGAACCCGAGTTTCTCGTGTTCCCGTTCGATGTCCTTCTGCTGTTTCTTCCAATCCACGCCAAATGGCGGATTGGCAATGAGGTAATCGAACCGCTGGCCCGCGAACTTGTCGTCGTCGAAGATGTCTCCGTATTGGACATTCTCGCCGCCGCCGTTGTGGTCCACCTGCTTCATGAGCATGTCGGAAGCGGCGGTGGCGTAGGCGCGCTTGTTGTAATCCTGGCCGTAGACATAGAGCCGCGCCGCCGAGTGATGCTCGCGCAGGTAGTTTTGCGATTCGGCCAGCATGCCGCCCGTGCCGCATGCCGGATCGAGCATTTTGCGGACGGTGCCGGGTGTTGCGAGAAGGGCGTCATCGTTAATGAACAAGACGTTCACCATCAACCGGATGACTTCGCGCGGCGTAAAGTGATCACCGGCGGTTTCGTTGGCCAATTCATTGAAACGGCGGATGAGGTTCTCGAAGATTAGCCCCATTGCCTCGTTGGGAACGCGATCCGGGTGCAGGTCGACCTCGCAGAACTTCGATACGACGAGGTAGAGGATATTGGCCTCGCGCATCTTCTCGATCTCGTTCGTGAACTCAAAATACTCGAAGATCCGGCGGACATTGGCCGAGAATCCGTTGATGTAGCTGACCAAGTGCTTGTCTATGTTGTCGGGGTCGCCTTTGAGCTTTTCAAAGGTGAGCGGCGAATGGTTATGAAAACGTTGGCCGGAAGCTTTGTTGAGCATTCTATCCAGGGCGTCATCGGTGAGTTTACCGCCTTTGCGTTTCTCGACCTCGACCAGCACCTTCGCCTTCGTGGGCGCAAGCACGCAATCAAAACGGCGCAAGACGGTCATGGGCAGCATCACGCGTTCGTATTGCGGCGGACGGTATGGTCCGCGCAGCAGATCGGCGATCTGCCAAATCAAACTCGCATGGTCGTGGTGACCGGACATAGAACAACTCCCTGGCGCATCATGGTTTTTCCCAGAAGGGTGACGCGTTCGCCCAACGGCGGACTTCTTATCGTAATTCGCATTCTCAGACAATGTACTCATAATAGGGATTTAGCCCGGCTTTCAGCAAGTTTTGGCGTTTGTCGGCGATGTAGACCCATGCCGCCACCGATGCGTCGCCGCAAAAGACCGGCGTTAGCACACGCCTGTAGAGGCTCGGTCCGTCGGGATGGTATCCCTCAAGATGGTCCAACCGAGGGAGCCGCTCAGCCGGGTCATCGAAGGCCATCAGTTCCCCGCGAACAAGTCCCCAGCCGGACCGTGTGCGGCCTTTGGCGCGAGGAGCGGGGTGTTGGGCCGCCTCTGCCTCGAAGCGCGCCTGTGTGGCGGCGTCCGCAAGCGGATCGGCGGTGCCGTAGGCGAGGATGGATTCCTCTGGCACTTCGAGGGCGGGGAATGTGCCGAGGTCGTAGAGGCGTCCCCAGACGGTGGCAGGTTGGATGTCGATGGCGTTGCGGCAGAAGCGGTCGTGGTTCGGCAAGCCGCGCTTCAGAGTGCCGTAGACAAGAAGCGTGATTACTGGGCCGGGGCTGTCATTGCGGTTTGTGTTCTTCCTCGGGGTTTCCTTGGGTTTCATACGGGAACTCTCCGGGTGCTTTCTGTCGCTTCGATGGAACTGCGGCGGCGTTCCTGGGCGATGAAGTCCACAGCGTGGAATTGGGGATGGAAGATATCCTCGCGCTGGAAACAGGCGAGCGTCATTGGCGGCAGGGCGAAGTTTCGCCATCCGCGCAAATCGCCGAGGACGGCATCCAGGAAGCGGGCTTCCGAAGCATAGGCGATTACACGGAACCCGCGATGTGCGCGCAGAACCAGCGGGCGGTTGCCGTGGATGACGTAGGTTGTCTCCGGAGCGCACAAGGAGGCAAAGACGGCGCTCAGTTGGCCCCGTGCGGGGCGCAGGGCGTCGATGAACCGGGGCACATCCAGGGTTCCGATGTCGGCGAACTTGTCGGCCAGGCGCAGGACCAATTCGCTGTCGACCTCGGCGTGGCGATAGAGCCGGTGGCGGCGGAACAGTCTGGTTGCGTTGTAGATGGTGCCGTTGAACGTGCCGATCCAGTCGGCGGCGCGCAGGGGATGGTTGTTGGCGTTGTTGGCCTCGTCGCCGCACGTCCGGTGCCGCGTGTGCCCGAGAATGAGCGTGGTGCGGCCCGCGAAGCGTCCGTGGCAGCCTTCGATTGCGCCCAGAGCATCTGCGTATCCCGGCTGGGCCATGAATTGTGTCGCTGGCAGGGGCCGTTTGAAGAGCCGGTATTCACCGTCCTGGTCGACCACAGCAACGCCGCTGGCGTGCCTCCCCCGGACCTCGCTACGCATCAACAGGCCGGAGAAGACCGTCTTGAGGACGGCGATTTCGGCATCGGTCCGCCGTTTCTTCCCGAGAATCAGTCCTGCTTGTCCGCACATGCCTCAATGCCTTTCTTGTCCGGCGCGAAGCCTCGGAAGATGCCCGCGGAGTATTCACGGTGATGCGTGCGGACCCATGCCGCAGTCTTGTCCATGCCCATGACCTCGGCGAGCCGCGCGACGGCGGGCCAGTCCAGCATATTGCTGCGTCCATCGCGGCGGATGGCTTCGAGGTCATCGAGCACCTGCTCAGGAATGACAACCGGCCCCGGATCTTCGAGCGTCATGGCCACTTCGGCATGGGCCACCTTGTCCGCGACGAACTCGACAAGGCCATGCGTGGCCAGGGCGCTCAGGAAATCGGCGGCGCGTTGTTCGGTGTTACCGCCGCGCACGGGCGGCTTCTCCGGAAGCCGGGCCAACAGGTCCTCCATGTACTCGTCCGGTGTCTGTTGGGCCGTGAAGGGCGTTTGTGCGCGCATCTGCTCGACGAGCGCGAGGCAATCGCCCCCCTCGATAAACTGGCCGGTCTCCGGGACCGGCCGTCCTTCCTTGTCCGTGGCGCGAATGATTATCTTCATCAGTGTTCCTCCGTTCAGCATGCGGCCGCATGCGGTTGGGTTTCTGTTTCAAGGGCGGTATGCGGCCGTCCCTTCTTGAAGGCCGCGTCGCCCGGCATGTTGGCGAGCAGATGCTTGCGCACCGCCTTGAACTCATCCCCGATAAGATTCAGGCGCAGCAGGAAGACGCGGAAGTCATACTTGGCGCTGGCCGGATCGAAGGCGCGCTTGTGGCTCGAAGCCGCGCGTCCGTTCAGGGCCTTGGCGGCGAGCGCGAGGCAGAGCGTGATGTAGGCGCGCACCTTGCCGGCGTGGAGCGTGGCTTCGAACCAGCGGAACTCGACCGTGCCGCGGTACCAGACGTTGTGCAGGTTCACGCCGTGGTAGCGGGTCGAGCAGTAATGCTGCGGCTGCGTGTTGTGGTAGCCGTACCAGATGCGATTGAGTTCGTCCTTGGTCTTGGGCCGCTGGCGTTCGACGTTGCGGATGAACTCGTCGCTGATCGGGCGCGTATAGCGGTTAAGGCGTTCCTGGCTGATGCCCAGGGCGTGCAGGATGAGCGGCTCCTGCTTGTACACGATCTTGGCGAGGTTGCCGAGGCGGCGTCCATCGAAGGGCGCGGCATCGATGTGGACGTGCATACCGCATTGCGTGCTCACGCGCGCGCCGCAGCGGTGGATGGCGCGGACGACCTCCTGGAGTTGCGTGATGTCTTCGTAGCCGAGGACCGGGGTCACGACCTCGGCGCGCAGGTGGAAGGGCACATGAGTGAGCGAGGCGTCGGCGACCACTTTCCAATGCCGCCCGTGCAGGTCCACGACTTCCCAGGGGTCGTAGCAGTTGGGCTGGCCGACGTATTGCACCGTGCCGCCGACCACCGAGTGGATGGCGCGGGCGACCTGTTCCCGCGTCCGTTTGACCGTCTCAATCTCGACCCCGAACCGTATCTCGCGCATGTCCATGTCCGCTGTGTTCCTTCCTGCGTTCCGGCTTCAACTCGTGGGCGGCTGCTTCCGCCGTCCTATGCCAATGAACGCTTGGTTCGGGGCTAGAAGTCAAGAGAAAGAACACGAGAAGAACAAGCGCAACACATTGCAGTGCAATGACTTACGCTTCTTCGGCGCAACCTCCGGACACACCGGGACTTGCGCGATTCGTGCCCTGCTGGAGCATGACCGCCAAAGGGCCTGAAGTCTTCTGGAGAACCCTCGATATTTCCGCTTGGCTGTGCAGGCTTGGCGCGAGGTGTTCGCTATTACCCCACGGCGGGGACGTCGCCTGTCCGCAGTTCCCGGTTTAGAAGGAGCGTGCGTTGCTCCTCCTCCCGGATGCGGGCCAGCAGTGAAGCGCATGCCTCTGCATCCTCCTCCGGCAGATCGAAAGCCTGCTCGATGCGGATGAGACGCTTGTGCAGCAGTTCGACCACCTCGGTGAAGTGATCGCGCACCAAGGCTTCGCGCTTCTCTCTTGGGGTCGGGATGTATTCGGTCATGCCACCGCGCCGTTTCACGAGCATGGGGTGTTCCTCCTTCGTTGGGCCGCGTGCTGGATTTCCTGGAAGCACTCGCGGCAAAGGTAATCGTCTTCACGGCGGTAACGTGTATCGCCGGGCGGCTGGACTGCTTCGCAATGATCGCAACGCCAGCCGCCGCACTTGAGCACGATCTTCTCCAGTCGCAGATAGTCGGCTTGAAGAGCTTCTATGGCCCGGCGAAACACCGAGGCGGCGTTGGGCCGCCCCGGTGTCTCGTCCGGGGATTGTTTCAGGTTCCGGACCATCCTCAGCTCAGGGTCGCCCCCAGCGTGTGGATGCGCGGGTAGACCAGCGGCGTGCCCGTCATGGACGCCTTGTAGCGAACGCGGTTGCCGGTGTTGTTTGTGAAGGTCCGCATGAGCGTGTACTCGGTCCACTCCTCCGTGATGGGCCGGGTGACATCGATGGTCATGGCCTCCCAGGTAGCGCCGCCGTTGTTGCTGCAGAACCACTGGATGGTCGTTCCGCTCGGGATATCCATCTGCGCGTAGACCTTGGTCGAGGCGACGCCCTGAGCCAGTTCGTTCTCACGGGTGACGTATACCCCGGCAGTGCCGTTCAAGTACCCGATGAGGTTCACGTCCCGGAAACTGAGCACGGGCGAATCATTGTCCGCGTTCGACGCCAGGCGCACCCGCACCAGCACCTGCGTCGCGAGGTTCGGCAGGCGTTCCTCCTCGGCGGGCACGAGGGCGTCCCAACTCACGCCGCCATTCATCGAATACTCCCACAACATGGCGCAGCCCTCGGGGATAGTGCTGTACTCATCGATGTTGAAAGCGGCAAACTGAACGCCCGTAATCGGCATGAACCGGACCACGCCGTCGAGGTCGAACTTCCGGCCATAGACTTTCATGGTAAGGCTCGTGTCCGGCAGCGGCGTCCACGCCTCCGCATTGGCGCTCTCGAAGAGCGCCCCCTCGGTGTAGTCGAGGCGCGTGATAAGCCCGTCCTGGCCCATCTGGCCGAGTTGGGCAACACGCACCTCGTAGAGCGGGCTTTCGCTGCCGATGACCAGCGCGTACCGCTTTCCCGCCTCCGCATAGAACGGATCGTCGAAGTCGATGCGCGTCTCGGTGTTGTATACGATATCGCCGGGCGCGACGCTCTTCTCCGCGTAGACCGTCCCGTTCGGCACACCGTTGGTGATCCCGCGTACCTGGACGTTCACCGGCTGGAAGGCGTCCTTGCTCGTGAAGAAGAGGCCGATACCGCTGACGACCTGGTTCCATTCGAATCGGAAAGTCTGCGCCAGCGGGTCGACGCGGGTCGGCCACGTGCGGATCTTCCAGAGGATCGTGGTGACGATCTTGCGGATGATGCGCATGAGCGCGGTCTCGCCCGGAGACGCGGCAAGCTGGCTGCCCTCGCCGTCCTCATCGCCGCTGGCGACCCGCAGTATGCGGGAGATGTCCAGCGGCGCGTTGATCTCCATGCCGACCTTGGCTTCATAGACGCCATCGCTCATCAGCACGATGCGCGTACCGTCCCGCACGTCCGCGGGAATCGTGAACATGGCGGTCAGCGCGCCGGAACTGTCCGCGGTAAGGCCGGAGAGAACCAGTTCCCCATCGCAATGAACCGAGACATTCGCCGCGTTCGGCGTGAAATGCATCCCGCGCACATGGACGTCTGTAAAGCCCCTGCGGCCCGTATTTGGGGAAATCTCGATACGCGCGCGGGGCTTCTCGAAAAGCGCGTGCGGGTTGATGTTCTTCGAACCCGACCACTGGGTCTGGTTGATGAGCAGCGTTTCGGTGGAGGGCAGCATGGCCAGCCCCTCGCTGAACGAGGCCTGGCTGTTGCCATAGTCCACGGCGAGCACATTCGGGGTGGCGGTGCGGTCCGGCGCCACGAATCGGTATATCGGGTCGATGCGCGCGCTCCACTGGGGGTGATACCGGTCGGACTGGGCGTCGTTGGAGAAGTCGTCCGAGTAGATGCCCTTCTTTGTCTGGGCGTCACGGTTCTGAAGGTCGTTGTTCATCTGGTACTGGGCGTCGTTGTACTTGAGCGCCTCCACATCCCGGATGATGGTGTGAATCTGGTCCATCGTGATGCGGGTGAGCCGGAAGTTGCGCACGACCAGCGCCGTCGAATTGGGCGGGCACTCGACGCTGCACAGCCCCAACGCCCCGTCGGGCAGGATGGGCAGCTTCGGATTGTCCGCGGGCGCGCCTTCGAGCCGCTTGATCTCCGAGGTCGTCGCGTAGATGATGTCGCGCCGGCCAAGGTAGTAGTTGTAGTCCACGCTGCAGTTCGAGCCGCTTATGGGCTGATCGCCCAGATTCGTGCGCCCGAAATTGATCAGGTCCGTGTCTCCTGGCGCGATTGCGAAGGCGGACATGTCCAGCGTCGTCGGGGACGACTGCGGCGGCACGGAGGACGTGGTCGTTTCCACGCCGTCATCCACATAGCTGATGGCCTCCGGCCCCAACTGGATGAGGCGGAGGAAATTCGTGCGGCTGCCGGGATTCGTGGCGCGATAGACCCGGTAACCCTGCGCGCCCGCGACGGGCAGCCACGTCAACAGATTGAGCCCGCGCGCCGCGGTCGTGATCGAGATGATACTGCCCGCCTCGAAGACTGTTTCTCCCGTGGCGTCGAAGGCCGTGACGACATAGTGATAGGTCCCCGGCGCGGGATGGCCCGCCACGCCGAACCAGCCGCCGTCGACGTAGTCCGTGTTCTTGACCATCTGCTTCGTGTACGTCCACCGGACGGAGTAGGTGGTGCCGATGGCAGGTGCGTTCCCGGTACCGAGCCAATCCACGCTGTTGCCGGACTGCTGCCAGTCCACGCCTTCCTGGTAGACGGTGGCGCCCTGGCTCACCTCGATGATGTCCACGACGGGATTCGGGGTCAGCAGGTCCTCGCCGCCGGCCACGGAACCGCGCGTGACGTTCGCGGTGATCTCGACGATGGCCTCGACCTGCGTTGTGGCCTGGAGCGGACCGTTGTTGAGCGGATAGCGCCGCTGGCTCGAATTGAAGGTCTTCTGTTCGCCGCGCACCGCCTTCACGGCGACCGATTTGGGAACGTGGGTGGTATTGGGCCACTCCCTGTGGAATCGGAATCCCCGGATATACGCCCGCCCGGCATTCGTGATGACCTCGACATCGCTCCCGTCCACGCCGCCGAGGAAAGTGTTGAAACCCTCGACGAGATAGCTGCCCGCTTGGTCATAGGTGCGCTCGGCGAGGTTCTGCAAAAGCGACTGGAGTCCTTCGGCGGCCGCGAAGGCGAGGTGGTCTTCCGTGATCGAGCCGACGGTGATGCGCTCGCCCGGCAGCATGCCCTGCAACGCTTCCAGGGGCAGATTAAGCCGCTGCTCGCGCACGGGCATGAACACGCCTGTCGCGCGGTCGAAGAAGAGGACCGGCACGACCTTGCGCTCGGTGACGTTGTTCGGCAGGACGCCGCCCGAGGTGTCCGCGGCCTTGTAGCTGAGCACCCATTTCTCGCGTTCGGCGGTGGGTTCGCCCGTGGCCGGATTGATGAGGGCCGTATCCTGCGTGTGGTCGATGTTGTACTTGAGCAACTCGATGTAGACCACGTCCACGCCGGAGGTCTTACCCGGGTCATAGGTCAGCGTCGCGCCTGGAATCATCTCGAGGGCGCCGTCGACATAGACCGCGCCTCCTTCCATGGTCACGATATTGCCGCTGACCGGTTGCGGCGTATCGCCCATGTAGAAGCCGTCGCCGATAAGCAGGTCCCACATCTTCCTGTGCTCGAGGTGGGTGATGTCCTGCTGCTCGTTCAGTTCCGAATCGAGCAGGTCCCGGTCCTGATGATAGCGGACGCGTTTGTAGTTCTTCGCGGGGTCAAAGGTGTTTCTGGAAATCGTCATGGGGCGCTTCTCCTATATCTTGATGATGCCAACCAGCTCGACGCGGGTATCGTTCACCTTGTTGAAATCCGGTATGTTCTTCACTTCGTAGAGATAGCCCGGGCGCAATACTTCGCCCATGGGGTTCGTATCGGGATGATGGACGCCGTTCAGGGCGTAGGCGCCGGAGACTGCTTCGACGTAGGCGACATCGCCGCCGAAGAAGCCGTACTCGCGGATGGTGATGCCGTTGGCCTCCTCCTCGTCGAAGCGGAAGAAGACCCCGATGATGTTCGTCTCATCGCCCGTCTCGATATAGTGGACGCCGTTCACGATGAGCGTGCCTTCCGCGTGTTCCTTGAGGAACGTCCTCTTGTACCAGCGTTTCCGGGCGCGCTCGTTCCTGAGCCGCGTCTGGCCGATGTCCGGCTGCGGCGGGTTCATCGGGTCGGTGAAGGTTTCGTCACCGTCGCCGATGGCGCAGTGCGTCAGTCCTTCCATCGCCTGCCCCAGCAGCAGTTTCGCGGTCAGTACGCGGCCGCTGTTCACAATCAATCCAAGTGCCATGTGTTCAGGTTCTCCTTTATGGGCCGGTGCGCCAGACGAAGTCGCGCCGGGCGCGGTGCAGTCCGGCTTGGTTGAGCGCCATGCGTCCCAGGCGCAAAGGGTGGTGCCGTTCCACGGACAACCGCAGGGCCGTCCGGTTCAATTCGTTGTGGTTGAGCGCCAGGGGTTCGACGCGGCGGCGGCGCGGCAGACCCGTATCCACGCGCAATTCGAATGCGGCCACCACGGACCCGGGCGCGGCGTCGCTCAGCGCCCCGGTATTGAGGGCCGTGCCGTTCAGGGTGAATGCCGGGGCATTGGCGCGCCAGCGTTCGACCACGTCCCATGCCTCCTCGACCTCGGCCCAGGTATCCGTCAGGAAGCATTGGGTGAAAGCGTTGTCCGCCTTCCCGAAACCGTTCAGGCGCTCCCACGCGCCCAGCCGGGTATGTCCGAGCCGGAACCCCTCGCGCAGGTCCGTCTCATGCAGGAAGGACAGCATCCGCGTCATGCCGCGCGCTTCCGGGGCAAGCGGCGTGGTTTCCGCGCGGAAATCCCGCTGGTGGAATCGCCACCGGAAAGGTTTGCGCGATTCGCGGAACCCGGCCTCGTTGAGCGGAGCATGGCCGAGGCGCATGGGCCGGGTGCGCGCGACGCAGAGGTGGAGTCCGGTATGGTTCAGGGGGCGTCGACAATTCAGGCGGAGATTGTCCGGCCGGAGACGCCGGGGCGCGCCGGTATCCACGTCGAGTTCGAAGGACGCCACGTCCTCGTTGACAGTGCTGTTCGTGATCAGGCCGTGGTTGAGCCGCTTTCCGTTCAGGCGGAAACGCGCGCCGTACATGCGCCAGCGCTGGACCAGATCGTGGGCTTCGGTCGCCTCGGCGGCCCATTCCGTATCCACCATGAGCGTGGCAATCCACATGCCCGCCTTGAACGCGCCGTTGAGCCGGTCCGGACCGCCCAGGCGCGACCGGTTCGGACGCAGGAAATAGCCGAGCCGCACGCTGCTCAGACGGGATACGTCCACGCGCTCTCCCGCGCATACAGGCGCCAGGAGCGGCGTTTCGCCATAGCAGTCCTTCTGCCGGAAGCGAATCCGGCAAGGCACGTTGGCATGATTGAGAACCGAAGCGCCGATGGGCGACTCGTTGAGGCGCGCCGTGGAACGCGGAATGGCGGGTTGCCGCCGGGCCTCGATCTCGCAACAGACGGCGAACTTCCGCTCGCTTTCCCAGGTGTTCGCGAGCATGCGGGTATTGAGCGCTTTACGGTTCAGGCGCATACGGTCGCCGCGCCCGTGCCACGACATGAAACACGTCGCGGCGTAGTCGAAATCGCTTAGCAGCGTCGTGGCCGAACTGTGGACCAGGAAACTCCACATTTTCCGCTTGTAGGTCAGGTGGAAGCACGCATTGAGTTCGGACCGGTTGATCTGGAAAGTCTCGTCGGGGTCGGCGAAAAGAATCCGGCGGACAAAGAACTTTTCCAGGCCGGTCAACTCGTTCGTGGCCTCGTAATACGCGAGCAGCCATTGCCAGAACCACGCGCGCGTACCGGCGGGATGATGGAACTTCAGCGAGTCGCGAACGCCGGATGTAAGGGTTTCCGAACGGATGCGATAAGCGCCGAGGCTGTGGATGAGTCCGGGAAGTTTTGCGCGATTCAGGATGGGACGGCTGTTGAGGCGCAGCGCGTCGCGGTACGTCTCCTCGATCATGCCTTCCCAGCCCAGGTCCGCCAGCGAGCGATGGATGGCGGGGATGGTGCTTTTCCGCCGGTAGAGCGGCACGGCCTCCTTGATGATGTTCCGCTGCGTGTCCGGCGCGAGGCTCCCGTCATAGGGCCTGCCCACGATATGGGCGAGGTACGGAAGGTAGCGCGGTTCGCACCGGTCCACATCGAAGAGGACCGGGAACCGCTCGATGAGTTCCTTCAGTTCATCCAAACTCGCGGCGGGAACCTTGAGAAACGAGGCCAGATCGCCGGTCTCGTCCTCGATGGCGTACAGCGGCGGCAGGAGGTCGAAGAGCTTCTTCTCGAAGTACGGCGCCATCACGTAGCCCTCCGCAACCGGAGTTGCACCTGGCCGAGGGTTGGGATCTCGCCGCAATTGAGAATCACGTCATCCGCCGGGGTGTGCAGATGGACATGGCTCACGCCGCGAATGCCGTCCAGAAGCGCAACCAAGTCGGAGAAGTGGACATCCTGATCGAAGTCCACGTTCTCGAAGGCAAAGAAGTACGCCAATCCCTGCTCGATACGCCCGCGCACCGTGTCCTCGGACTCGCCCGCCCACAGGTAGACGTCCACGTCGATGTCGATGGCGCGGTAGACCGGGTCGTAGAGTTCGAATTCGACCGTGATGACCTTCCGCGCTTCGAGGAATGCGGTAAGTTCCTGCTTGAGCAGCGGAGAGGCGATGCCGCCGCTTTCGGGCGCGATGGCGATATGGACGTTGTAATAGCGGATGCCCGCGCAATCGTTCGTATCCAGGACGCGGGCCTTGGCCACGCCAGGGAAGCCCACGGCGAGGGTCTGGTAGTCCTCCTTGGTCACGGCCTTCCAGAGCGTGCGCAGTTCGGCGGGCGCCTGGGCGCGGGCGAAGTCGATGGATTCCCGGCTGGCCCCGCCGGTCGCGGGGATCGTATTGGTAACGGTAAGACGCACAGGAACGCCGTCGAGCATCACCGGCGACAGGAGGTCATGGACCAGATCCGGCGCAAGATTGCCGTCCGCGCCGAGCGTTTCCAGCCAGGAGACCTCGATGTTCGTCCCGGTGGCCGGCGCAATGCCGTGACGGCCATCGCCGAAACGAATGGCCGAGACATCCAGCCCGTCCGCCTCCACAACGAAATGCACGCTCTCCGCGCCGCTTTCCTGGAAATGAAGTACCTCCATCCATTCGATGCCGCCGATGATTGCCCGCACACTGCCTTGGGCAATGTTTTTGCCGGTGAGTTCGAGGCGTTGCCAGGGCGTGCCCATGCCCGTGAAAGTCTGGCTCTTGCGTACGCCTTGCCGTGCGGACACGTCCACATACAGCGCGCCGTGGGGCAATACGCCGTCCGCCGCCGTCTCGAAATCGGCATGGCCGTCGTCGAGCAAGGCCCGGCACACGGTTCCCATGGGGATGAGCAAATCCTTGGCGAGCGGCGCGGCGAGAAAGAAACGAAGCGTGGTCGTCGCGGCGACGGGGCCGTCGAGCCGGTAGCCAATGAGTTTGCATAGGTTGATGACATTCTGCCGCTGCCGTGCAGTAGGGAGGAACGCTTCGGCGGCCTGGGCGTCGAGGTAGTAGGCGAGCATGTCGCCCACGCCGCAGAAGAGTTCCAGCAGCACGACGCCGAGGTCCGATGCGTTGAAGTCCGTCCAGCGGTCCGTCAATTGCGGAACGCGGGCGAGCAATTCGCGCCGAAGCGATTCGTAATCCTTGTTCGTATAGGAGACGCTTGCCCGGCCCATCACGCGCCTCCCAGTTCACGGAAGAAGGGATATACCAGGTTCCCCTCGACCTGCGTCTCGATGACGCGGTAGGCGATATGCACCAGCAACACGTTCCGGTCGGCAGTCGCGGGCGATTCGTCGAAGGAGACATGCGTGACCGTGACGCGCTTTTCCCAACGGCGGATGGCGTCGATGACATGATGGCGGACAAGCCCCTTCAATATGGTGTCGTTCTGTTCGAACACCAGATCCTTCAGACGCGACCCGAACTCCGGGTTCATGAACCGTTCACCGGGGCGCGTGCCGAGAATCTGGAGAATGCTCTCGTGGATATGGGCGTGTTCGAGCGAGGTCGCCGTCGAGATGCGCGCCCCGCCGGAACGCCGGTGAAACTGGAACGGGAACTTCAGTCCCTTGCCGAGGAAATCGAGTGTCATGCGTCATTCCTCCGGCATTCTCCCGCGCAGAGGGGGCGGGAGTCCTGCATATCGACCGGCGGCGCGGGTTCGGGGAAGCGGATGACGAGGTCGAGACCGTTCGCGGTGGCGAGCCGGATGGTTCCGTCGAGCTCGATGACGCCGCGATGCCCGCTCTCCTGGGTGGCGAAGTTCTTGATGCCGCCCGGCAGGATGTTCACCTCGACCTGCTCGCCGAAAGCCTCGATGCGAGGGTAGCTCAGAAGGACCGTCGTGCCCGCCAGATGGAATAGGGTCGCCGTCCGGTCGTGATGATTGACGCTGAGTACCGCCGCCTCCGAGAAAGGCGCCAGGAAACGGCCGTCGCCCACCTGTTCGGGTGTGATATCCACCGGCAGGCCAGAAATCATGGCGGCCTCGTGCGTGACGCGCACCGCCGCCGGGTTGATCCGCAGCGTTGTGCCGTTCGGCAGCGTTACGTCTCGTCCATGCGCCGGGGACAGGGGTTGCGCCGCGCCGTCCGCGCCGATAAAAGCCATCGTGCCATCGGCGCTCACGCGAATCATGTCACCGTTGGCCAAGCTCATGAGCCGTCCACCGTCGGGCAGGTCGCGCGCCGTGGCGCCTTCCGGAAGGGACTCAAAGGGATATGGGTCTATTGGCGCCGGTTTCTCGGGCGGCGGATTGACGTTCTGTAGATAGGCCGCGACCTGCTGCTGATTCGCCGCAATGGCCGCCTCGGCCTGGGTGCGAATAGCCTCGGACGCCTGGTGACTGGCTTCGAAGGTGTTCTTCATGGCCGTCAGGGTCGTGCCGATGGCCTGTAACTTGTCCTCCAACCACTGCGGGAGGGGCTGCTGGCTGGTCTGGATGCTTGTCTGCAAGGCCGCGAGTTCCCCTCGAATCTGTTCCAGGCTCGCCCGCAATTGGGTCGAGAAAGTCTCCGATTCGCTGGAAAGACAGGTGGCGAGCCAATTGGTGGAAGTTTGTAGCGCACCCAGTTGTTGGGTGAGCGTTTGCCGCAACGATGTGTGGACGGTTTCGATGGACGTGCGCACCAGTCCCAACGCCGTTTGGACGTTGTCCACGCTCGTGCGCACTTGCCCCAGGACTGTTTGGATGTTGTCCATGGTGGTACGCATCTGCCCCAGCGCCGTGTTGATAGCGGTGATAGCGGTTTCCAGCCCGGCGATACGTGTCGCGAGGGTGTCCAGTTTCGGACCGACGGCGTTCTGGAAGGCCGTCAGGGCCTGGGTGTTGGCATGTATCTTGTCGCGGACTTCGCCAAGAACCCCGGCAACGGCCTCGAATTCCAGGTGATGCCCGGCGCGGCTGGAGGTATCCATCAATACGGCCATTACGCGATCCCCACGGCGGTTTTGAGCAGATCCACGCAGGCGCAGGTCTCGCCGATATCGATGTCATAGGGCGGCGTACCAATCATCTCGGCCAGGCCGCGCCGCCATGTCCGGCGTCCTGGCACGGTGCCGTAGGCGGTCCCGTCGCCCATGGCCGCTTCGAGCAGGTTGTTCGTGCCGTCGGGCGCGAAATCGTAAACCGCTCCGGTTCCGCTGGGAATGGCGCGGGTGTTCACGATGCGTTCGACGGCCTGGCGCATGTCCCGCAGGTAGAGCGGCACGAAGGGCATGTTGTCGATGGCGTTCAGGGCGGGAACGTTCACACCGCCGTCTGGGGTGCCCAACGATTGCCGCTGGCCGTCCTTCGTGTAGCGGTACCAGGTGGTCTGCGTGATGACGATCTGCGTCACCATGCTCACGATCATCGCCACGATGTCCTCGGTCGAGGGCGCGATGAGATAGAGTCCGCCCGTGCCGTTCGCGAGCGCCATGTAGCTGGTTTCGCAGAGCGGCCACATGTTGGCGTTCGAGCAGATGATGCAGGCGA
>JADHEF010000053.1_pt1 | contig 139990 bp, 137 predicted proteins | sample 8952391 | NCBI WGS metagenome assembly JADHEF01 (sample SAMN16124439, study PRJNA663245) | bioreactor sludge metagenome | isolation source: sludge (nitrite) | place: India:Bengaluru | collected 2019-02-28 | reverse complement strand
GCTCCCACAGGGGGTCTGCGCTGGCTTGGAGTTGCCGCCGTACCTGCAGGAGCAACTGTCTTTCTCAAAATTTGAAAAGCCTGCGCGATTCACCTGTGGGAGCGGGCATGCCCGCGAAGCAGGCGACGCGGTGTCTGGCACCGGCTGCGCCGGTGTTCGCGGGCATGCCCGCTCCCACAAGAACCGTGTAATCTTCGAGTTCAGCATTGCGGCCTTGTGTCGCAATGGGCCGCAAAGCGGCCCCAGTTGCACCGATCAGTCAGCCAGACGCCAGGTAGTGGCACCCTTGCTGTCTTCCAACACCACGCCCATGGCGGTCAGCTGGTCGCGAATGCGGTCGGACTCGGCCCAGTTCTTGTCTGCCCGCGCCTGCAGGCGCGCCTCGATCAAGCCCTCGACCTCGGCCGCATCGACCTTGCCTTCGGCGCCCGCACGCAGGAAGTCATCGGCGTCCAGCTGCAGCACACCCAGCACATCACCCAGCTCCCGCAGGCGACCGGCCAGGCCGGCAGCAGCGTCTACATCACTGTCGCGCAGGCGGTTGATCTCACGCACCAGGTCGAACAGCACAGCGCAGGCCTCGGGCGTGCCAAAGTCGTCATTCATCGCCACGCTGAAGCGCTCGACAAAGGCCTCGCCGCCCTTGGCCGCCACGCGCGGCAGGCCGCGCAAGGCGTGGTAGAAGCGCTCCAGGGCGCCCTTGGCGTCGCGCAGGCTGTCTTCCGAGTAGTTGATGGCACTGCGGTAGTGGCTGGCCACCAGCAGGTAGCGAACCACCTCCGGGTGGTACTTCTCGAGCACATCACGGATGGTGAAGAAGTTGTTCAACGACTTCGACATCTTCTCGCCATTGATACGGATCATGCCGCAGTGCATCCAGGCGTTGGCGTACTGCTTGCCGGTGGCCGCCTCGCTCTGGGCAATCTCGTTCTCGTGGTGCGGGAACTCCAGGTCGCTGCCGCCACCATGAATGTCGAAGCTCTCACCCAGGCAGCAGGTGGACATCACCGAGCACTCGATGTGCCAGCCCGGACGGCCCGGGCCCCATGGCGACTCCCAGCTTGGCTCGCCCGGCTTGACGCCCTTCCACAGCACGAAATCGAGCGGGTCTTGCTTGGCCTCGTCGACCTCGATGCGGGCGCCGATGCGCAGGTCTTCGATCTTCTTGCGCGACAGCTTGCCGTAGCCCACGAACTTGCCGACGCGGTAGTACACGTCGCCATTGCCCGGCGCGTAGGCATACCCCTTGTCGATCAGGGTCTGGATCATCGCGTGCATGCCGGCGATATGGTCGGTGGCACGCGGTTCCTGGTCTGGCGGCAGGATGTTCAGGCGGCGCTCGTCTTCGTGCATCGCGTCGATCATGCGCGCCGTGAGGGCGTCGAAGCTTTCGCCGTTCTCGTTGGCCCGGTTGATGATCTTGTCATCGATGTCGGTGATATTGCGCACGTAGGTCAATTCGTAACCGCTCTTGCGCAGCCAGCGGGTGACCAGGTCGAACGCCACCATGCTGCGGCCGTGGCCCAGATGGCAGTAGTCGTATACGGTCATGCCGCAAACGTACATGCGCACCTTGTTGCCATCCAGCGGCTTGAAGGTTTCCTTGGCTTTGGTCAGGGTGTTGTAGATGGTTAGCACGGCGGTTCCTCAGCTGCCCCAGGAGTCACGCAGGGTGACGGTGCGGTTGAACACCGGGCGGCCCGGCTGGCTGTCTTTCAGGTCGGCGCAGAAGTAGCCTTCGCGCTCGAACTGGAAGCGGTCCTCGGGCTGCGCCTGGGCCAACGACGGCTCGGCACGGCAACCGCTGAGCACTTGCAGCGAGTCGGGGTTGATGTTGTCGAGGAAGCTGCCGCCCTCTTCGGTCTTTTCCGGGTTGGCCGAGCGGAACAGGCGATCGTACAAGCGCACTTCGCACTCGACGCTGCCTTCGGCCGGCACCCAGTGGATCACGCCTTTGACCTTGCGGCCTTCCGGGTTCTTGCCCAGGGTGTCCGGGTCGTACGAGCAATGCAGTTCGACGATGTTGCCGTCGGCGTCCTTGATGGCTTCGTCGGCACGGATCACGTAGCTTCCCCGCAGGCGCACCTCACCGGCTGGCTCGAGGCGCTTGTAGCCCTTGGGCGGGGTTTCCATGAAGTCGTCGCGGTCGATGTACAGCTCGCGCGAGAACGGCAGCACACGCACGCCCATGTCTTCCTTCGGGTGGCGTGGCAGCTCCAGTTGCTCGACCTGGCCCTGCGGGTAGTTGGTAATGACCACCTTCAGCGGGCGCAGCACGCACATGGCACGCGGTGCGGTGCGGTCCAGGTCGTCACGGATGCTGAACTCGAGCATCGACATGTCGACCACGCCATCGGACCGGTTGGTGCCGATCATTTCGCAGAAGTTGCGGATCGAGGCCGGGGTGTAGCCACGGCGGCGGAAGCCGGACAAGGTCGACATGCGCGGGTCGTCCCAGGCGTCGACGTGCTTTTCGTCCACCAATTGCTTGAGCTTGCGCTTGGAGGTGATGGTGTAGTTGAGGTTCAGCCGGCTGAACTCGTACTGCCGCGGGTGTGCCGGCACGGGCAGGTTATCGAGGAACCAGTCGTACAGCGGGCGGTGGCCTTCGAATTCCAGGGTGCAGATCGAGTGGGTGATGCCCTCGATGGCATCCGACTGGCCATGGGTGAAATCGTAGTTGGGGTAGATGCACCACTTGTCACCGGTCTGGTGGTGGTGGGCATGGCGGATGCGGTACAGGATCGGGTCGCGCAGGTTCATGTTCGGCGAGGCCATGTCGATCTTGGCTCGCAGCACGCGCTCGCCGTCCTGGAATTCACCGGCTTTCATACGGGCGAACAGGTCGAGGTTTTCTTCCACGCTGCGGTCGCGGAACGGGCTGTTCTTGCCTGGCTCCTTGAGGTTGCCGCGGTATTCCTTGGCCTGCTCGGGGGTGAGGTCGCAGACATAGGCCTTGCCGCGCTTGATCAGCTCGACCGCCCAGTCGTGCAACTGGTCGAAGTAGTCGGAGGCATAGCGCACATCACCGGCCCAGTCGAAACCCAGCCATTTCACGTCGCGCTGGATGGCGTCGATGTACTCCTGGTCTTCCTTGGCCGGGTTGGTGTCGTCGAAACGCAAGTGACAGGCGCCACCGAATTCCTTGGCCAGGCCAAAGTTGACGCAGATCGACTTGGCGTGACCGATGTGCAGGTAGCCATTGGGCTCCGGCGGGAAGCGGGTGACGATGCTGCTGTGCTTGCCCGAATCCAGGTCGGCCTGGATGATCGGCCGCAGGAAGTTCGCAGGGACAGCGGGGGCGCCTTTGGCAGCGGCGTTGGGCGCGTTGTCGGCAGTGGGCTTGCTCATAGGATCCTTGAATGCACGTGTCCGGCCTGGGTAGGCCGATTGAATCAAAGGGCCTATCATAGCCGAAGCAGTCAAGCTGCCGACAGTCGGGCCCGGATAAACTGGCGTGATTTATCACGGCTTTTTGCCGCGGCGTGGCAAAATGGCCGGTGCGCACCATGTGTCGCGAGCGCCCGAGCCTGCGTCAGGTGTAAGCACGCGCCCTGCGCGCCCTCATTCCCGTATGCCTTGAAAGAGCGAATTTCAGCATGTCCAAAGTCAAACTGAGCACCAACCACGGCGATATCGTCCTGCAACTGAACGCCGAAAAAGCTCCGCAAACTGTTGAGAACTTCGTTCAATACGTCAAAGACGGCCATTTCACCAATACTGTGTTCCACCGTGTGATCAAAGGTTTCATGATCCAGGGCGGCGGCTTCGAGCCTGGCATGACCCAGAAGAAAACCCGCGCCAGCATCCAGAACGAAGCTGACAACGGCCTGAAGAACACCAAGTACAGCATCGCCATGGCCCGTACCATGGAGCCGCACTCTGCCTCGGCCCAGTTCTTCATCAACGCTGCCGACAACGACTTCCTCAACCACAGCGGCAAGAACGTGCAGGGCTGGGGCTACGCGGTGTTCGGTGAAGTGATCGAAGGCCGTGAAGTGGTCGATGCCATCGAGAAAGTCGCCACCGGTTCCAAAGCCGGCCACCAGGACGTGCCGAAAGACGACGTGGTCATCGAGAAAGCCGAGATCATTGAGTGATTCTGCTGATCTCTGATCTGCACCTGCAAGAAGAACGCCCGGACATTACCCGGGCGTTTCTTGATCTGCTCGATGGCCGCGCGCGCCACGCCCAGGCGCTGTACATTCTTGGCGATTTCTTCGAGGCCTGGATAGGCGACGATGCCATGACGCCGTTCCAGCAGTCGATCTGCCGTGCCCTGCGGCAGCTGGGCGACAGCGGCACGGCCATCTACCTGATGCATGGCAACCGTGACTTCCTGCTCGGCCAGCGCTTCTGCGAGGCGGCCGGCTGCACGTTGCTCGACGACCCCAGCGTGATCGAGCTGGGCGGTGAGCAGGTATTGCTGATGCACGGCGACACCTTGTGCACCCGCGACGTGGGCTACATGAAAATGCGCCGCCTGCTGCGCAACCCGCTGAGCCTGTGGGTTCTGCGCCACCTGCCGCTGTCGGCTCGCTACAAACTGGCACGCAAGCTGCGCAGCGAAAGCCGCACCCAGGGGCGGATGAAATCCACTGAAATCGTCGACGTCACGCCAGAGGAAGTGCCCAAGGTAATGGCGGCGCATGGCGTGCGTACCCTGGTGCATGGCCATACCCATCGGCCAGCGATTCACAAGCTGGTCGTGGACGGCCAACCGGCCCGGCGCATCGTGCTGGGCGACTGGGACCGCCGGGGCTGGGCCTTGCAAGTTGACGAGCAAGGGTTTCAGCTGGCGCCGTTCGACTTTTCCTGAAGGCAACGTCGCCGGCAAGCCGGCCCCAATTCCCACCAGGCCTTCAATTCGGTGGGGAGCTTGTGGGCGCTGGCTCGCCGGCGATCGAGCCAAACTGCCTTAGTGCTGTGCCATTGCGCCCTTGTCGGCTTCACTGATCACCACTTCGCGGTACTGCGGGTCAGCCTTGATCTGCGCCTCGGTAAAGGGAATTACCGCCAGCTGCTTGGCCGCGAAGGCCTTGGTCTGATCGCTGGCGTGTGCCGATGCCGCCTCGCTGGACTGCGAAAACGCCAGTAACCCGCGGGCCTCTGGCCCCTTGTCGGTGAAACTGACCAGTTGCAGATAACTGGTACCACTGACCACCAGGCGCTTGCCCTGCCCGTGCGGCACACTGTACATCGCGTTGTACACCCCCAAGGCCTGCGGGCCGCCCGGCACCGGCGTGCCATCGACTGCCTGCTGCACCTGCCCCCACTTCACCTGTGGCGCCATACCGCTCTCGGCCACCTGCTGCTGTGAGGCCAATGCCGCCTCGTGCACCCGCTTGCGCACGGCCGCCTGCTCCACGGCCAGCCCGCGCGGGGTGTGTTGCGGGTCGGCCGGGTCGAACGCAACCCGCCAGCTGTCCGGGTGCTCAGCCAAGGCGGTGAGCAGGTTGTGGAAATGCACCAGGCCCACGCCGCTCTCGAGGTCGGCCTTGCCATCCCAGTTCGCCAGGCTGGTGCATAGGGCCTGCACGTCTGCACTGGCGCCCTGGCACCATTGCAGCAAGTCGGGCAGCACCAGGCTGGCCAGGTAGACTTCGTCGTCGGTGACCATGCGCTGCAGGTCATCGACGCCCAACCGCCCTTTGCCCTGCAAACGCTGCAGGGCAAAGCGGCCGCGCATGCCCAGCGGCTGGTCACTGCGGCTGACCAGCGGCGCAAACCCGGTCAGGGGCTGCGCCGGGTTGGCCAGCCAGGCCGGGTCGTTGGAGTTTTGCACGTAATCCTCGCGCTCAAGGCTTGGCAGCAGCCTTGCCGGGAAAATACCCGGTTGCGCCGCCTGGGCATCGACCTTCCACTGGCAGGCGCTGCGTGAGCCGTCCAGCACCACCAGGCTGCCCGGCGCTTGCGGGTTGCTGCAACTGTCGAGCATCTGCTGGTCCACATAAGGCACCACTGACTGGTTCAGGTACAAGGCCCTGCCCGCCTGGTCCACCGCAATGGTGTTGACCCACGGGATACCCTGCAATTGCTCGACCGAGCCGCGCAGGGCCGCCAGGCTTTCAGCGCGGTTGATCTGGTTCCACTGCTGCAGCACGCGGGTATTGTCCAGGTTGGCGTCACGCAGGCTGTAGGCCGCATGCGTGTCCCAGTCCAGGCGGCCAGGCCATTGCACCACCGGACCGAACTGCGAGCTGTACACCTCACGCTGTACCTGGCTCAGTCGCCCATCCTCACCTTTGACTGCCACGCTGACGGTTTGCCGGGCCAGCGGCAATGACTTGCCGTCGAGCAGGTAACGGGTCGGGTCCTTGGGATCGAGCTGCAGGCGATACAGGGTGAAGTGCGTGGAGGTATCGACGGTATGGGTCCACGCCAGGTGCTGGTTGAAACCGATATTGATCAGCGGCAGGCCTGGCAGCGCCGCGCCCATGACATTCAGCTGGCCGGGGATGGTCAAGTGCATCTGGTAGAAGCGCATGCCACCCATCCACGGGAAATGCGGATTGGCCAGCAACAGGCCATGGCCATTGGCCGAGCGCTGGGCACCCACCGCCACGGCATTGCTGCCACGCTCCGTGGCAAACCGCGCCTGCCGGGCCAGGGCGGTGGCATAGCCAGCGGCCGCGAGCTGGCTGCCGGCCCCTGGCGGTTGCGCCCCCGCCAGTGCCTCCACGAACTGCCCAACCCCGCCTTCGGCCAGCAAGCGGCGGGTCAGCTTGACCAGGTCCTGGCTGCTGATCGGCCGCACCCACTCACCCGTTCCGCACTCGGCAGGCAAGCCCTGGCGGCGGCGCTCGGCCAGCGCGCGGTTATAGCCACTGGCATAACCGGCCAGCAGTGCCTGTACTGGCGCCGGCTGCGCCTGGAGGAACGCGTCGACAGCGGCCTGGCTGTTGAGCCAGGTGAAGAACAGGTCGCTGCTGAGGTTGTCGCGTTGCTCCAAGGTCTTGCCCGTGGCGCCGAAGTACCGGGAGCGCTCGCCATTGACGGTCAACACTTCGTTGGCCAGCAGGCACAGGTTGTCCTGGGCGTAGGCATAGCCGACACCGTAGCCCAGGCCGCGCTCGTCCCTGGCCACGATGTGCGGCACGCCGAAGGTGGTGCGGCGGATCTGGGCGCTGGCGTCGGCTGCTGCAGGTTGCGCCGGCGCAGTGGCACTCCAGGCCACCAGGGCGGCCGCCAGGCTGGCGCAGGTCATGGGACGGGACAGTGAAAACACGGGCATTCCTCGGGTTCGCGGGTTATCCCGTTCAGACGAATGGCCAGATGAAAATTTTACGTTTTACAGGGCGATGGAACGTCTTGATGAAAAACAGCCATTTTTTTAACGCGTGCGTTGCAGTTTTTGCGATCTCATTCGTCCTAGTAAGTGAGGCAACCACATTTCGGGTTCGTCCACGAAAAGGAGCATTCACATGTACAACCCGCAACCCTCATTACTGGCTGGGCGCGCCCCAGGCAAGGCGCCCAAGGGACAGGGCGCATTTGCTGACGAGCGCACCGGCAACGAGCAGATCCGCGAATTGCTGCGCACCTTCGGCCTGCGCACCAGCCTGATCCGCCTGAAGGTGATCGACGCCCTGCACGCCGCCGACCGCAATGGCCGCAGCATTGGCGTGCGTGGCGTGCACGCGCAACTGGAGCAACTGGATATTCCGCTGTCGTTCCTCAGCGTGCGCGAAGTGCTCAAGCGCCTGTGCAGCGAGGGGGTGATCCAGCTGGGCAGCGACAAGTGCTACAGCCTTGCCCCCCAGGCGCGCGCCATACTGGAACAAGCGCCCGCGCGCTGAGCGCCTGGCCGGCCAGGCTTGGCCGGCCCGCGCAGGTCAAGGCTTGACCTTGCGCCGCAGGATGCCATTGATCACCACCACCACCACGGCAATGGCGATGGCCAGCATCTGGAACGTCTGTTCACTGATAGTGCCCTGCTTCTGCAGGTGGGACAGGCCCAGCATCAGGCCCAGTACGACCAGTATGATCAGAAGTGAATATTTGAGGCGCTGCACGTGTGTCATCGAAGGTTCCTTGCAACATCAGGGGCAAATGGCTCGCAATGAGCCGCGGCAATGATACAACGGGCACCGGCCCCGGCGCTGCATTTCCTGCTGGGTCAGGCGGTGACAGCCTGAAAGCATGAAACCTCCAAGCACCCATGCCGGAGGCACCGTGTACAAACCCTTGCTCCTCACTTCGCTGTTTTTCTCCCCCGTCTACGTTCACGCCCTGGATACCCAGCAGGTACCCGCCGAGCACCTGCTGGAGCTGGGCCGCGAGCTGGCGACCCACGCCGGCACCAGCCAGTGGCAGCAACTGTGGCAACGGGTACGCCAGGCCGGCTACCTGGGCGGGGACGACAGGCCGCTGAACTTCACCGTGCCCACCACCCGCCTCCCCCACCTGGCCCGGGAAACCCTGGCCCAGGCCGACCAGGTGCAAGCCGTACGCCAGACCCAGGCCCTGTACCGTCGCAGCTTTGACGGGCAGGTGATCGGCCAGCGCGATGGGCAGCCCCTGTACACCCTGTGCCTGCTGGTGGATTGGCGAACGTTGCCTGCAAGCATGCGAACGGCGCCCCAAGCCTACCTGCACAGCGCCAGCTTGCTGAGCAGTTTCCCCTGCGACTAAGGGTTCAGCACCCTTTCGTTGAGAACGGCAGTGAGCGAGCGAGAAATCACCCTATGCAGCCTATCAGCAACGCCATTTCCTACATGCGCGGATATTGCTGCCTGCAAAACCTGTTCACCGAAGCTACAGCCGCCAACCCATATGCCGCCTAGCGACACGCCTCGGCTGTCGCACAGAATTTGCTCACACCCTCCGACATAACGCCACGGGTGATCGGGTCGCAAATCCCTTATCCCGAAGGAGCGCCATATGCAAACGCCAGACTTGAGCCAGATCGATATCAGCCAATTGCCCCACTCGTTGCAGGCACTGATCACCTGCATCGGCATCGACAACGCCTACCAGCTGACCTGCGCGTTCGGCGGCAGGCCCAAATACATCCCCAAACACCGCGAGCGCACCAAGCTCGCCGACGTCCTCCCGCCCGAAGCGCTCGATGCGCTGATCAAGCGCTTTGCCGGGGTAGCCCTGGAGATCCCCAAGGCGGACCACTTCCTGCGCCAACTGCGTAACCAGCAAATCCAGAAAGAAAGCGCCAATGGCCTGTCCCGCAGCCTGCTGGCCAACAAGTACGGCCTGAGCCTGCGCCAAATCGGCAACATCCGCCGCCAGGAGGCGTGCGCCCGCTGACCCCCCCTGCCGCCCAGAGCACCCTCGGCGGCCCCAACCCACTAGAAAGAGCATCCCACTATGTCGATAGACAACAGCCTCATTGGCTCGGTCATCAATGCCCTGCCCATGGATCGCATGATCGCCGGCCCCCTGCAAGCCATGGTCCAGGCGCAGGTTACCGCGAGTAAATCGTACGCCGACTTCCTGATGCAGGTCTGCATCCAGAACGGCAAGGCCGTAGCCATCCAGTTCGACTATGACGAAACCATCGTCGACGAACAGGGCGAATACAAAGGTGTGGTCAGCAAGACCATGAAGGTGCCGCTGCTGGCGGCCATCACCCACCCGAACATTACCATCGAGGAGGGTAATGTCGAGTTCGAGCTGGTCATCAACCAGATGTCGGAGGACGTGACCAGCAAGGACATGAACGCCACCGCCAGCGGCTCGATCGGCTGGGGGCCGTTCAAGCTCAACGTCAGGGGCAGCGTCAGCCACAAATCCACGCAAACCCGCAAGACCGATACCCGCGCCCGCTATGCATTCAATACCACACTCAAACGCCAGGAGCCGCCGGAAGCGGTCATGCGCTTGATCGAGTTCCTGACCGACGCTGCGACCAAACCTACGGTGGTCAAAAACGCCGCCCTGGAAAGCCCCGACCAGATCTCGCAGCGCGATACCCTCAAGAACCCGGCAGCCGACACACCGGGGCTCAAGGTGGAAAACGACAAAGCACCCGGCGCTGCAAACAAACCCACGGACAAAGCTGACAAAAAAGGTTGAACCAAACCTTGATGTTTTTCGCTCACTTCCGCCTGGCCCCTTGATGAGCAACAAGGGGCCATTCTGGCCTGAGGAACCCACGCAATGGACAAGGCCCCCGCGCCCATGACTTCAATCGACCTGCGCGAGATCACTCGCGGCCTGCAAGAAGCCGCCAGTGCCACCAACAGCCTGATCGCGCAGCAGTACATCAACCTGTTCGACCAGTTCTTCGAGTGTGACAGCGAAGCGTTGGGCGCCCCCATGAAAGCCAAGATGGTGGAAGTGGCCATGGACGGCCAGCACATCATGCGTGTACCGCTGTTCGCCCTGGTGTCGCCCAAAGGCCTGGCGCTGGAGCGCATGCAGGTTGACCTGTCGGTGCGTGTCAAAGGCACCGAGGCACAGCCGGCATTACTGCCTACCAGCGAGAACAAGGCCGCCAGCTTCAAGGTCACCATCGGTGGCCAGGGTCGCCAAGGCGACAGCCGAGACCCTGACGAAGTGCAGATCCGCATGCAGTTCCAGGCCAGTGAGCCGCCTGAAGCGCTGAACCGGCTGATCGAGGAGTACACCAGCCTGATCACCCCGGTACGCGCCCTCACCCCGCCACCCTCACCCGACAGCAATGAGTTCATCGACGCGGCCACCGTCCGTTGACGGCGCCGCCGCGTTCAACCTAGAAGTCGCGCTTGTAGAAGATATCCAGGGAGCTGGCCAAACCGCTGGCCGCCTCCAGGTAGACCTTCTTGCTCAACTTGTAACGCAAAGCGATGGTGTTCGCTGGCTCGAACACCCCTACCCCGTAACGAAGGCTCAGCTTCTCGGTGAGGTTGCCACTGGCGACCACGCTGGTGGTATTGCCCGAGCCTTCGGTATCCAGCTGGAAGTCGTCGATGCCCAGGCTGGAGGCCAGGCTACCGGTGATACCGGCGCTGCCTGCCAGGCCGAGGCCCAGTGCCGCTTCGGCGAGCATGTTGTTGTCCTCGCCGGAGGTGCCCAATGGCCGCCCCAGCACCAGATAGGACAAGGCCTGCTCCTGGCTCATGGCCGGCTCCGAAAACACCTGGCTGGTCGGCTGTTCGGCACTGCCACTCAAGCGAATACCGGCAATCACATCGTCTACCTTGCGGATGGCTTCGATGTCCAGGTAAGGCTGGTCGATCGGCCCGGCGAACAGCAAGCGCGCGCGGCGGATGGTCAGGCGCTGGCCGTAGGCGCGGTAGCGACCGTCTGCCAGGCTCAATTCACCGCGGGTGTCGAGGTTGTCACCGATGTGCACATGGCCAAGCAGGTTGGCGGTAAGGCCAAAGCCGGTGAACGACAGCTTGTCCTGGCCCACTTCGACGTCAATGTCCATGGCCATCGCCATGGGTGGCTTGCCCTCATCGGTCTGGCGGCCAACGATGACGGTATCGTCCGAGACCTTGACGGTAGAGGGCGGTAATTCGCGCACGGTGATCTTGCCTTTGGGCACCAGCACTTTGCCGGTGACCGCCAGTTTGTCGTCGATCAGGCGCAAGGTCAGGTCCGGGGCGACCTCCAGCGTGGCATAGGGCTCCACCGTGATCGGCAGTTGCTGGCCTTGCAAGCGCACGTCCATGCCCAGCGCCTGGCCCCAGGTGAGGTTGCCGCTCAACTGCCCGCGCCCTGCTTCGCCACTGCGCCAATTGCCTTCCAGGCGCACCTGCTCACCGGCGATCTGCGCCTGCACAGACAGTGCCTGCAGGCTGGCTGGCAGCTCCGCGCCGCTGACTTCGCCGCCGCTGAGCGCCAGGTTGCCGTTGACCTGCGGTGCCAGCAAGGTACCCGAGAGCTGGCCGCTGCCATTGAGCTGGCCGGCCAACCGCTCGACCATCGGCACGAAGGGCCGGGCCACCGAGAGGTCCAGGCCCGCCAGGCGGAAATCACCCGACAGCGGCTTGTTCTTGCCCAGCGGGTCTAGCCGGGTGTTGACGTTCAGCTCACCCAGCCGCTCGCCACGGAATACCAGGCGCGTGTCGATACGCCGCGGTGCCAGGGTACTGTCCAGGCGCAGGGCCTGATACGGGAAGTCGATCCAGCGGCCTTTGTCGTGCACGCGCAGGGTGCCGCCACTGGCATCGACCACCACGCTACCCTTGGGGCCACTGGCCGGTATATCCAGGCTGATGTCGGCGTTGAGCAGCCCCTGCCAGGCGAAGTCCTTGGGCAGCCACTGCGCCAGGCTGCCCAGCGGGAACTGCTTGAGGTGGTAGCGCAAGCGCGGCTCCGGCGCCAGGCGTTGGTCATCGCCACACAGGCTGGCCTGGCCAGAGCGCCAGCAGTGGGCACCGAAATCGAGCTGGCCGTTGGCCAGCCGCTGCAACCGCGCCGGGGCCTGCAACTGCCAGTCCTGGCCACCGGCCTGGACTCGCCCGCTGGCCAGTCGCCCGCGCCAGTCGCCCTTGCTCAACTGGCCATCCAGCCCCAGGTCAAGCTTGAGCTGCGGGCCGTTCAGGGCCAGGTTCAGGGCCTGCTGGCGAATGTCACCCTTGCCGCTGGCCTGCAGCGTGCCCAGTGCCATGTCACCCAGCTGAATGCCGGTGGCCTTGAGCTCGACCACCCCACGCTGGGCGCTGTCGAGCTTGGCATCCAGGTTCAGTTGTTGCAGGCGGTTCTCAGCCTGTGCCAGGCGCTGGCCCTGCAACGTCAGGGTGCCTTGGGGCGCCTGCAGCGTGCCGGCGACATCCACGCGCCCCTTGACCTGGCCTTGCAGCCGGGGCCACAGCTGGCCCAGGCGGGGCAAGTCGAGGTCGATGCGCCCGGCCAGGCGCTGCTGCAGGCTGCCACTGCCATTGATCCGGTTGTCCCCCAGCTGGATCGCCAGCGCACCCAGTGTCCAGCGCTGCCCGGCCCCTTGTGCCTCGGCCTTGAACACAGCCGGCTGGCCGCGCAAGCGGCCCTTGAGGTCAAGCTGGGCATCCAGGCTCAGCACGTCATCCTTCAGCTCGCCTTTGGTACGCAATGGCCCCGCCAGGGTGCCAGGCAGCTCGGCCAGCCAGTAGGCCGGGTCGAGTGCAGACAGTTGCAAGTCGACATCCCACGCCAGGGTATCGGCAAAGCGCACTGCAACACTGCCGGCAGCCTTGCCCTGGCCGGCGGTGAGCGCAAGTTGTGGCAGCCTGACCTGATCCAGGTCGCCTTCGAAAGGGCTGGCCAGGGTGAACGCCCCCGCCGGGCCGTCAAGATCACCGGCAAAGGTCCCCTGATACTTGCCATCACGGTAATGCACATGGGTATTGAAGCGTTTGAGGGTAACCTGTGGCGGCGTTTCCAGCGGATACAGGCGCAGCCAGGGAAAATCCTGCCAGTCCAGCTGAGCATCGGCGGTCAGGCCTTGCTGCCAGTCTGCCGTGGCTTGCAGCTTGACGCGCTGGGTGTCGCTGGCGGTAAGGTCGAGGGCATCGAGCCTGGCCCCCTTGCTGTCGACCAGGCCGGACAACGCCAGGGCGATCGGCGATTGTTCTGCGGGCAGGTTGGCGGTACCCGACAGCTGGTAGCCCTTGAGCAGGTCGCCCTTGGCTGCCAGGTCGAGCTGGTTCAACTGCAAGGTGTCAGGCAAGGAAGCGGTCGGCTTGAACGCTTCGGAACGGATCTGCAGCGTCGCAGGCAGGTGCTCGGCCAGGGCCTGCAGCGTGCCGCTCAACGTGGCGTCCAGGTAGCCGCTGCTGGCTCCCGTGAGGTTCAAGGTCTTTTGCAGTTCACCCTCGGCGTTCAGCGCCAGCTGCCAGGGTTTGCCCCCTACAGCCGGCAGCTGCAGTTGCGCCTGCAGCGTTGTCGGCCAGTCGCCTTCGGGCTGGATATGGCCTTGCAGGTTCAGCAGCAGGTCGTCGCGCTGCAGGTGCAGGCTGTCGATCTGCATCCCGCCGCGGGTCCAGTGCGCTGCAAGCTGCAGGTCGCCCAGCAGGTCACTGCCGTCCAGGCGCAGTTGCCCCACCTTCACCTCGCCCAGTTCGATGGCCACCGGCAGGCGCAGTGCCGGCAATTGCAGGGGGCCGCTGTCGGCCGGCTCGGTGCTTGGGGCAAAGGCCATGTCGATGCGCTGGGCCTGCAAGCGGTCGATGCACAAGGTGGCGCGCAGCAGGCAGGCAGGCGACCAGGCCAACTGCGGGGCCTGCAGCTCGACCTTGCTGCCGGCGTCGGCCCAGCTTAACCGGCTTGCTTGCCAGCTGCCCCCCAGGCGGCCCTGGAAGTCGGTGACCTGCAAACCGGGAACCTTGCCCAGCGCCCAGCGGCTGCCGGCCTCGGTACCCAGCAGCAAGCCGAGGGCCAGGCCCAGGCCCGCCAGCAGTCCAGCCAGGCCCAACAGGGTATATCTGATTACGCGTTTCACAACTCGGGCCCCATGGAAAAGTGCAGGCGAATGCCACCGTCGTCATCCAGCGCCTTGGCCAGGTCCAGGCGCAGCGGCCCCACTGGCGACACCCAGCGCACACCAAAACCGACCCCAGTTTTCAGGCTGGGCAATTCCAGGTCGTTGAACGAGTTGCCTTGGTCGACGAATGTGGCAAGCCGCCACTTCTCGGTCAGCGAGTACTGGTACTCGACACTGCCGGCCACCAGGTAACGCCCGCCAATACGATCACCGTCGCTGTTTTCGGGCGACAGGGTCTGGTAGTCGTAACCGCGCACGCTCTGGTCGCCACCGGCGAAGAAGCGCAGCGACGGCGGGATATTGTTCTTGAAACCGTTGGTCGCGCTGCCGCCGAACTGCACGCGGCCAAGCAAGCGGTGGTTGTGGCCCAGGGTGGTCAGGCCCTTGAGCAGCACGTTGCCGTGCAGCAGGTTGGTGTCCGACACCAGCCCTTCCTTGGCCACCTGCACATCGAATTGCAGGCGGTAGCCATTGTGCGGGTCGATGCGGTTGTCACTGCGCAGGAACGAGTAGCTAACGCCGGGCATCAGCAGGTTGCTCAACCCGCTGTCGTCGCCCAGGCGGTACTCTTCGCGTTGGTATTTCAGCGAGATGACCCGTTGCCAACCGCTGGGCAGCTTGCTGTGCCACTCGGGGCCCACCGTCAGCAGCTTGCTGAGGGTGTCGGTACCGGCCAGTTCTTCATTCTGATAGCCGCCGGCAAAGCGCAATTTGTCGGTCAACGGCGGATCGAGGGGAATGTCGTACCACAACCCCACGTTCTGCCGCGGCGCCGACAGCTCGGTTTCCCAGCCATAGTTGTGGCCTTGGGGGTTGACCCAGTGGCGGGTCCAGTTGGCCTTGCCGCGCGGCCCGACGTCGGTGGAGTAACCCAGGCCCAGCCCCATGGTGCGGGGTTTGCGGGTTTCCAGGCGCACGTCCACCGGTATGTCTTCACCCACCGCGGCGGTGGGCGCCGCATCCACCCGTACCCCTTCGAAATAACCGCTCGACTGCAGGTCGTTGTTCAGTTCGGCGATCAGCTCCGAGTCGTACGGGGTACCTGGCTTGAACGGCACCATGCGCTGCAGCAGGTCCTCGTCCAGCGGCGTGTCGCCGCCAAAGGTGACTGCGCCAAGGCGGTAGCGCGGGCCACTCTGGTAGACCAGTTCGATATCGGCCACCCCGGCCTGCGGGTCCACCGCCAGGCGCTGGCGGCTGAAGCGCCCACTGAAGAAGCCGTAACGCGACGCCAGGTTCTGGATCAGGCGCTTGGCATCCTCGTAGGTACCGTGGTTGAGCTGTTCACCCGGGCGCAACGCCCGGCTGTCGGGTACCCGAAAGGCCTTCATGTCACTGGCCGGGCCCTCGATGCGCACCGTGACGTTGCGCAGCCGAATCGGCTCCCCCGGGTTGATGCTGAGGATCAACTGCGGGGAATGGTCGGCATCGCTGGCAGGCTTGACCTCGCTGTCGATCTGCGCCTGATAGTAGCCAAGTGCCTGCGCGGCTTTGCGCGCCTGCTCCTCTGCACCACGACTGAAGCGCAACAGTGCTTCTTCATCGCGGTCACCCAGTGAGCCTATATAGCCTTCGACATTGGCCTTGAGCGCCTTGTTGGCCGGTTTCACCTGCACCAGCAACTCGCTCTGGCCCCATGCTGCAAAACTGGCGGCCCAGATAACCAAGCCCCAGGTCAATCTTCCTGAATACGTCATGCGGCGAATGCTACCAGACCCGAACGCTCAAGGGAGCCGCCTTGCGGCCTGTTCAGGCCAAAGCGGATGTCGAAGCCACCGGGTTGGGGTGAAAGAATACCCGTTCCCGGATCGGCCCTATGGCCACCTCACCAATTTCCTCGTACCCCTGGCGCTGGTAAAACGCCAGATAGTGCTCATTGCCCGTGTCCAGCACCACGCCTTGGGTGCCCGGGTCTTCGGCGCACCAGTCATGCACAGCTTGTAACAATTGTTCGCCGTACTGCTTGCCTTGAAACTGCGGGTGCACCCCCAGCAGTGGCAGCACATGCACCTGATCACTGGGCAGGCAGGTCGACAAAGCGGCCTGGTAGTCCATGTAGCGCCGCGTGCAGCGCAGGCCGGTGCCGAGCATCATGCGCAGGCGCCAGGCCCAACTGTCCGCCACACCCAAGCGGCGCAGCGGCGGCACGATCAGGGCCACGGCCACCAGGCGATCGTCCACCAGCAAGCCGATCGCAGGCAGTTGCAGGTAGAAGTGCTGGCGTACCCATTCACGCACCATCACCCGCAGGCGCCGTTCATAGCCTGGGCGCTGGGCTTCGAAGATATAGGCAAAAGTGGGTTCGTGCCGGTAGGCGTTGTACAGCAGGGAACGTACCTCGCGGCTGTAACCATCATCGAGCAGGCAGACACGGGCCGGAGCGGCTGTGGTTTCGGGCATTGCGGGCAGACCTCCTGGAATGGGCGTTCAGAGCCTTGGAGGTTGCGCTCCGCGCTTCGTTCCACCCTTACAGCACGTTAGCAGCAGGCCTTTGGCCCCGCCACGCTGGTGATCGCCGGCGATGTCCGCTAGCATCGCGCCTTTTACCGGGATTGTCTTTCCATGAAGATCGTCTGTTTCAACATCAACGGCCTGCGAGCCCGCCCGCACCAGCTGGCAGCGCTGATCGAAAAGCACCAACCAGACGTGATCGGCCTGCAGGAAACCAAGGTCAGCGACGAGCAGTTCCCGTTGGCCGACGTACAGGCGCTGGGTTACCACGTGCACTACCACGGGCAGAAGGGCCACTACGGCGTCGCCCTGCTCTCGCGCCAGGCGCCGCTCAGCCTGCACAAAGGCTTTGCCGGCGATGAAGAAGACGCCCAGCGCCGCTTTATCTGGGGCACCTTCGCCGACGCCCAGGGCAACCCGATCACCATCATGAACGGCTACTTCCCCCAAGGCGAAAGCCGCGACCACCCCACCAAGTTTCCGGCCAAGCAGCGCTTCTACAGCGACCTGCAGGCACTGCTGGAAAGCCAGTTCCGCAACGACCAGCCAGTGCTGGTGATGGGCGACATGAACATCTCGCCGCAGGACTGCGACATCGGCATTGGCCCGGACAATGCCAAGCGCTGGCTGAAGACCGGCAAGTGCAGTTTCCTCCCGGAAGAGCGCGAATGGATGGAGCGCTTGAAAGGCTGGGGCCTGGTAGACAGTTTCCGCCACCTGTACCCGGACGTGAACGACCGTTTCAGCTGGTTCGATTACCGCAGCCGCGGCTTTGAAGACGAGCCCAAGCGCGGCCTGCGCATCGACCTGATCATGGCCTCGCACGCGCTGGTGCCGCGGATCAGGACAGCAGGCGTGGATTATGAACTGCGCGGGATGGAAAAGCCGTCCGATCATGCACCGATCTGGCTTGAGTTGAGCTGACCGTGTGAGCGCAACATGCCTGCCGGGGCGGCTCGATCGCGACACAAGGCCGCGCCGGCAAAGCCTGGGTTACAAGCCCAGGCGCAGCACCTCGCCTACCCCCGCCCCACGCACATCGTCCGCCGCGCTGACCAAGGCAAAGTTGTACGCCCCATGCGACCAGTACCGCGCCTCCAGCTGGCCATCGACCCGTTGCCCGTTCGGCATGCGCCGAAAGCCTTCGCTGGGTGAACGCATGAACAGGCTGATACGCTGGCCATTGCCGTCCTCGAACACCAACAAGGCTGCGGGCCCTTGCTCGTTGCTGAGCAACCGCGCCCCCACCGGCCTGAAGCCATAGCCCGCCAGGTCTGGCAACTGCCCGACACGGTTGAAGTGCCGGCCCAGCCAATCGCGCAACTGGGCCGGGTCGCTGGCCTGAATATCCAGCGCCTGGCTGGCGGCGAACAACTTGTGCGCCTGCACGGCATCGGCCATCGGCAGCTCGGCATTGGCCAGGGTGGCATCGCGGGCCTGCCAGCCGCCCAAGCCCCCTACACCCAGGGCCAGCACCATGGCCGCTGCCGCCGCCCAGCGCCGCTGCCGGCGTTGGCGCAGTTGCCGCCGCAGCTGGCCCAGCTCAAGCGCGGGGGCACCGGCTGGCTCGCCAAGCCCGGCCAGCGCCGTGCGCAGCCGCCGGGCATCGGTGCGCCAGCCTTCCACACGTGCCGCCGCCTGCGGGTTGGCCGCCAGCCAGGCTTGCACCTCGGCGCGCCGCGCCGGCTCCAGGCGCTCGTCGACGTAAGCGTGCAGTTCATCTTCGGTGGGGATAAGGCGCGTCATTTCAATCTCCGCAAGGCCGGTGGCTGGGGTGAGCCTTCGGTCAGTTCACGCAAGGCATTGCGCGCCCGCGAAAGGCGCGACATTACCGTGCCGATAGGAATGCCCAAGGCCTGGGCGGCCTCCTTGTAGCTCAGGCCCTCGACGCTGACCAGCAGCAGCAAGGCACGCTGCTCGGCACTCAGCCGGGAAAACGCTTGCAAGTCGGCCTGGGCCAGGATGATCGCTTCAAGGTTGTCACCAACGGGTTCGTCATCGCGCTCGGCACGGCCGAACCAGGACAGCCAGCGCGCATGCAGGCGCTCGCGGCGTTTACCGTCCAGGTACAAGCGATAAAGGATGGTGAACAGCCAGGCACGCAGCGCCTGCGCGTCGCGTTGCTGGTCTCGTCGGCTCAGCGCGCGCTCGACGGTAGCCTGCACCAGGTCGTCGGCGCTGCCCGGTTCACGGGTCAGCCATACGGCAAAGCGGCGCAAGCGGGCGAGCAGTTCGCGCCACTGCTGGTTGTCCAGGTCGTGCATGGTCAGGTCCGGCCTATGGGGCAGTCAGTGTAAGGGGCAGACGCGTGCAGGCCTATTTTATTCCCCCGTGGGAATAAATAGCGCGCTACCCCGTCGTACTCGCACCTTCACTGAACCGGACGCACACCATGAACTCACCTTTGCACGGCCCGGCCAAGGCCCTGCGCCTGGCCGCCATCGGCGCCGTGATGCTGGCCGCAGGTGCCGGCTTCGCGTATGCCGCTGGCTGGCTGGGCCAACCGCAGTTGACCCCGCAACGCATCATCGACACCTTCGAAGCCCAAGCCGGGCACTACCCCGGCTACCGCAAGAACCACGCCAAGGGGCTTTGCGTCAGTGGTTACTTCCAGCCCAGCGGCCAGGCAGCCAGCCTGTCCACGGCACGCGCATTCAGCCAGCCACGGGTGCCGGTCATTGGCCGTTTCGCCATCGGCGGGGCCAACCCGTTCGCCCCGGACACCAGCATACCGGTCCGCAGCCTGGCAATTGAGTTGACCACCGATGACGGCCAGGTCTGGCGCACCGGCATGAACAACCCGCCGGTGCTTGCCGTCAGCAACCCCCAAGGGTTCTACGAACAGGTGCTGGCCAGCGCACCGGTCAAGGCCACCGGCAAACCCGACCCGGCCAAGCTGCAGGCGTTCTTCGCCGCACACCCGGAAAGCGCAGCGTTTCGTCAATGGGCGGCCAGTTACAAACCCAGTGACAGCTTCGCCAGCACGCAGTACCACAGCATCAATGCCTTCCGCCTGATCGACACAGCCGGCGCGGCCCACCCGGTACGCTGGCAGCTGGAGCCACAGGCGCCGTTCGCCGCGCTGCCTGGGCAGGTCGACGACAAGTTGTTCCTCCAGCACGACTTGCAGCAGCGCCTGGCCCAAGGCCCGTTGCGCTGGACCCTGCGCCTGGTGCTGGCGGAACCGGGCGATGCGGTGGATGACCCGGCCCGCCCCTGGCCTGCCGAGCGGCGCAGCGTGGACGCCGGCACCCTGGTGCTGGAGCAGGTCGATGGGCCCGAACAAGGGGCCTGCCGCGACATCAACTTCGACCCCCTGATCCTGCCGCAAGGTATCGAAGCCTCCAACGACCCGATCCTCGCCGCCCGTTCCGCCGCCTATTCGGAATCTTTCAACCGCCGCAGCCGTGAATCGCTCGGCACCGGAGCCCGCCCATGAAGCCCGAAGCCTTCCACCCCCTTGCCCGCGCGCTGCATTGGTTGATGGCCGTGCTGATCCTGGCCATGCTGTTCATCGGCGTGACCATGGTTGCCGACCTGTCGTTGCGCCACCCTGTACTGATCAGCCTGCACAAGGCCACCGGCCTGGCGTTGCTGGTGCTGGTCGTGCTGCGTATTGGCGTGCGCCTGGCCGTACCCCATCCGCCGCTGCCTGCAGACCTGCCAACCGTGCAGCGCTGGGCTGCCCGCGCATCGCACCTGGCGCTTTATGGCCTGATGCTGGCGATGCCGCTGCTGGGCTGGGCCATGCTGTCCGCCGGCGACTACCCGCGCCCACTGGGCCTGCCCGCGATCGCGCCGCACAACCTGCAGCTGTATGCCGTGCTGCGCCAGGCCCATGGTTGGGCAGGCTACTTGCTGTTCGCCACCGTATTGGTGCATGTCGGTGCGGCGCTGATGCATGCCTGGGTGCGCCGCGACGGCGTGTTGCGTAGCATGTGGCCTGGCCCCCTGCGCGGCAATCAATGACCTGAGGCAGCCCAGGGCGGTCGACCTCCATCAATGACCGGCTGTCACCGGCCCTACTGCCCTGGAAACCCCATGACCCTCGCAAAGGATCCTGCAACGCTCAGCCCAGCCAGCACCCTCGATCTACGCCCGCTGCTGCTGGCCAACATGGCCTGTACGATGTCGATGATGGCCTTCGTCGCCTTGATCGGCCCGATCGCCCGCCAGTTGGGCATGGCCACCTGGCAAGCCGGCGCCGCCATTACCGTGGCCGGCGTGGTCTGGGTATTGCTGGCCCGCCCTTGGGGCCGCGCAGCTGACCGCCTTGGCCGTCGGCGCGTATTGCTGCTGGGTAGCGCGGGTTTCACCCTGGCCTACTGGCTGTTGTGCCTGTTTGTCGAAGGTGCACTGCGCTGGATGCCAGGTGCAACAATGGCCTTCATCGGCCTGATGGTCGCCCGCGGTTGCATCGGTGCCTTCTATGCCGCCATTCCGGTCGGCTGCAACGCCCTGATCGCCGACCATGTCGGGCCGCAGCAGCGGGCACGGGCCATGGCTTCGCTGGGGGCGGCCAACGCCGTGGGCCTGGTGGTCGGCCCAGCCCTGGCAGCGCTGCTGGCGCGGCATAGCCTGAGCCTGCCCTTTCTGGTCATGTCGCTGCTCCCTGCCAGTGCCTTCGTGGTGCTGCTGTTGGCCCTGAAGCCACAGGCGCTTGCACACAGCCACGCGCCCACCCCGGTCAGGCTCAACGACCCCCGCCTGCGCCGGCCGTTGCTGGTGGCGTTCAGCGCCATGCTGAGTGTGACCGTGTCGCAGATCACCGTCGGCTTCTTCGCCCTTGACCGCCTGCACCTGGGGCCAGCCCAGGCCGCCCAGGCTGCCGGCATTGCCCTCACCACCGTGGGTGTGGCGCTGATGCTGGCCCAGGTCCTGCTGCGCCAGCTGCAGTGGCCACCGCTGAAGATGATCCGGGTCGGTGCCACGGTTTCGGCGCTGGGCTTTGCCAGCGGCGCGCTGGCGACCACCGCCCCTTGGCTGTGGGCCTGCTACTTTGTGGCGGCGGCGGGCATGGGTTTTGTATTCCCGGCGTTTTCGGCCCTGGCCGCCAATGCCATGCAGGCCGGCGAGCAAGGCGCCACGGCCGGCTCCATAGGTGCAGCCCAGGGTATGGGCGCGGTCATCGGCCCGCTGGCCGGGACCTTGGTCTATGCCGTGGACCCGCGCTTGCCATTCCTGGCCGTGGCAACGCTGTTGTTGCTGGTCGGGCTGTGGCCAATCCCGCGTGAACAAAGGCGTTGAGAAGCACAGCGCGCAACGCGGCAGAGTATGTTTTAATGCGCATCGCTCGTTATTTTAAACACCTCTGATTACAAGGCGGCTATGGACACGGGGACGCGACTCAAACTGGTGCGGGAACGCAACAACCTCTCCCAACGGGAATTGGCCCGCCGTAGCGGGCTGACCAACTCGACGATCTCGCAGATCGAACAGAACCGCGTGAGCCCTTCGGTCAGCTCCTTGAAAAAGCTCCTCGAAGGCATTCCCATGAGCCTGGCGGAGTTTTTCAGCTTCGACGAGCCGGTACGTGAAGAGCGCTATGTGTTCCGCGGCGGCGAACAGCCAGACCTGGGCCGTAACGGCCTGCGTATGCTATTGGTCGGTGCCAGTGTCGAAGGCCGGCAGATGCGCATGTTGCGTGAGCTGTACGCGCCGGGCGCAGACTCCGGCGAACCGATCGTGCATGCCGAAGGCGAAGAATGCGGGCTGGTCACGCGGGGGACTGTGGAGCTGTGGGTCGACGGCCAGGTCAGCGTGCTCAACTCGGGTGATGGCTACTACATCCCCACCACCCTGCCGCACAGCTTCAAGAACATCGGCCCGGACGAGGCCGAGATCATCAGCGCCAATACCCCGGCGAACTTCTGACGGCATGAACAGCCGGGTGGTCTATCAACGCCTGCGTGACGCAGCGCTCGGTATCCATACCCTGTCGATAGCCCAGCGCCATGACCACGCCCTGGTGGACGTGATCATCGACGGCTGGCAACTGACCCTCGCGCTGGACAGCGAGGGCCTTGCCCAGTGCATCCACTGCACGGCCCCGTGCGGGGCGCAGGCGGGGCTCGATGCCTGGCAACGGTATGGCAGCAACCCCTGCGATCTGCTCAGCCAGTGGGAACGCACTCAGCTGGAAAGGCTGCTCGCCCCCTGCTGCAGCGCTGCCTCGACGAAGTCCAGGCGGTCCTGACCGAAGAACATGTCTTCGCCGACAAAGCACGTCGGCGCACCAAATACCCCCCGCTGCACCGCAACCTCGGTCGCCTGCCGCAGTGCTGCCTTGATTTCGTCATCTGCTGCCAGTGCGTGAAACGCGTGTGGGTCAAAGCCGCCTTCAGCCAGGGTGGCGTCCAGTACCGCCACATCGCTCAGGGTGCGCTGCTGGGCAAACAAACCCTTGAACAACACCGCCAGCAGCCCCTCGAAACGCTCCGGCGCGCGTAATTGCGTACCCATGACGCCTCGCATCAAGTGCAGCGTATTGACCGGAAAACCCGGCGGCAGCCCAAACGGCACCCCGTAGCGGGCGGCAAAGCGCGCCAGGTCGGTGAACATATAGCGCCCTTTGGCGGGGATCATCGCTGGCGAAGCGTTGCCCGTGGCCTGGAATACGCCGCCCAGGAGCATTGGCCGGTAGTGCAGCGTTGCGCCGTGGCGGGCGCATAGCGCCGGCAGCTGGGTCCAGGCCAGGTAACTGGCTGGGCTACCCAGGTCAAAGTAGAAATCGACGTGCTTGTGCATGGTCATGTCCTTGCAGGGAAAAGGGTTTACCAGCCTTCCATCCAGGGCCGCAGGTCCAGCTCGAAGGTCCAGGCGTCGCGGGGCTGGGCGTGCAGGAACCAATAGCTGTCGGCGATGTGTGCAGGGTTCAGGATGCCACCCTCACCCTTGAGGGCGTAGCGCTCGGGGAAGCTGTCGCGAATGAAGGCAGTGTCGATGGCCCCGTCCACCACCACATGGGCGACATGAATATTGCGCGGCCCCAACTCGCGGGCCATGCTCTGGGCCAATGCACGCAAGCCATGCTTGGCGCCGGCGAAGGCGGCAAAACCGGCCGCACCACGGGTTGCGGCGGTGGCGCCAGTGAACAGCAGCGTGCCGCGCTCGCGCCGGACCATGCGCCGCGCTACCGCCTGGGCAGTCAGAAAGCCGGCGAAGCAAGCCATTTCCCAGATCTTGAAATACTTGCGTGGGGTTTCGTCCAGAATGCTGCATGGCACATTGGCGCCGATATTGAACACAAAGGCTTCGATCGGGCCGATATCGCGCTCGATGGTTTCGACCAGTTCCGCCACGTCGTCTTCCTTGCGCGCATCGGAGCCGAACCCGTAGGCCTGGCCACCGGCAGCGCGTATTTCTTCCAGCAACGGCTGCAGCTTGTCAGCCTGGCGCCGGGTGACACAGGCGATATAGCCCTCGCGGGCAAAACGCTTGGCAATCTCGCCGCCGGTGGCATCCCCCGCACCAATCACCAGCACGACTTTTTGTTGTTCCGACATGCCTGCACCCATTGATGAATGATCGTTTAGTAAACGAACGCTATGCTACTATGCCGGCTTTCGTCAAGCCGTCTTGCAGAGGCACGCCCATGCGCTACCCAAACGAACACAAGCAGCAAACCCGTGAACGCTTGCTCGCCAGCAGCGGTGCGCTGGCCAAGCGCGGGGGCTTTGCCAGCACGGGCGTTGCCGGCTTGATGAAAGCCATTGGCCTGACCGGGGGGGCGTTCTACAACCACTTTCCGTCCAAGGACGACCTGTTCACCGAGGTGGTCCGGCAGGAACTCTGCAACAGCCCACTCGCCCGGCTGGCCAACCAAGGTGCCAGCCGCGAGCGCCTGGCCCGCTGCCTGCAGCAATACCTTAGCCTGGCGCACCTGCACAACGCCGAGCAGGGTTGCCCGTTGCCGCCGCTAGGGGTGGAGATAGCCCGCGCTGACACGCCTGTGCGGGAAGTGGCCGAGCACTGGTTAGTGCAGCTGCACCAGGCCTGGAGCGCCACCCTGGAGGATGAGCAGTTGGCCTGGGTATTGATCAGTCAGTGCGTGGGCGCGCTGCTGGTTGGCCGCATGCTGGTCAGCGAAAGCGTGCAAGGCCAGGTGCTTGGCGCCAGCCGCGCGTTTGTAGAACGCGCGCTGGAGGGCGACTGATCACGGGTTGGCTGGGGGTTGGCGGGGGCCCGCCGCAGCACGTTCAGCGCCTGCCAGAGCCTCTGGCAAACCTTGCTCACGGCTGGCATAACGCTGCGCCAGCACCGCGCACACCATCAACTGGATCTGGTGGAACAGCATCAGCGGCAGGATCATCGCGCCAATGCCACTGCCCACGAACAGCACCTGCGCCATGGGTACACCGGTGGCCAGGCTTTTCTTCGAGCCGGCGAACAGGATGGTGATACGGTCCTCGAGGTCGAAGCCCAGCGCCTTGCCCAACAAGCGGGTAGCGAACAACACCACCGCCAGCAGAATGCCGCATACCGCGAACAACCCCGCCAGGTGCTGCGACGAAACCGTGTGCCACAGGCCGGTCACCACTGCCTCGCTGAAGGCGGTATACACCACCAGCAGAATCGACCCCTGGTCGACCACCTTGAGCCAGCGGGCATTGCGCTTTACCCAGGCGCCAATCCAGCGCCGCGCGATCTGCCCGGCCACGAATGGCACCAGCAGTTGCAAGGTGATCTTGAGGACCGCATCCAGGCCGGAGCCAGTATCGCCACTGGCGCCCAGCAACATCACCACCAGCAATGGGGTGAGGAAGATACCCAGCAGGCTGGACGCCGCCGCACTGCAGATGGCTGCCGGCACATTGCCGCGGGCCAGCGAAGTGAAGGCGATGGCCGACTGCACGGTTGCGGGCAAGGCGCACAGGTACAGCACACCCAGGTACAGCTCAGTGCCTACAAGTGGCACGAACAGCGGCTTGAACGCCAACCCCAGCAGCGGGAACAGCACGAACGTGCAGGAGAACACCAGCAGGTGCAGGCGCCAATGCCCGGCGCCTGCGATGATCGCCTCACGCGACAGCTTGGCACCGTGCAGGAAGAACAGCAGGCCGATGGCGAGGTTGGTCAGCCAGCCGAAGTACACCGCGCCGTCGCCCGAACAAGGCAATACGGTGGCAATGCAGACCACCCCGAGCAAGGCCAGGGTGAAATTGTCGAACAGCATGCGCAAATACTTCATCACGGCTCCCGTCTTGTCATTGTGCAAGGGCAGACGATAAGGTTTCCGGCTTTTCAGCGCTAACGCCGGAACCCCCTGGGGTATCGCTCAACGGACACCATGCACACAAGGAACCGCTCATGCCGCGCTTGCGCAAGGCTTTGATTGCCACCACCATCACGCTTGCCTTGGGCCATACCACCGCCCAGGCTCACGACCCGTTGCAGGCCAAGGTCGACCAGGTCGTCCGCACGCTGATGCAGGAGCAAGGCATCAGCGGCATGGCGGTGGCCATTTATGCCCACGGCCATGCGCACTATTTCAGTTACGGCGTGGCCAGCAAGGCCGACAGCGTGCCGGTAAGCCGCGACACGCTGTTTGAAATCGGCTCGTTGAGCAAGACCTATACCGCCACCTTGGCCGCGCTGGCCAGCGCGCAGGGCAAGCTGGACCTGTCGGCGCCGGCCAAGCGTTACCACCCGGCGTTGGCAGGCGCCCCTATTGGCGAGGCGTCCGTTCGCGACCTCGGTGCCTACAGCGCGGACTGCCTGCCGCTGCAGTTCCCGGATGACGTCCAGACGCCGCAGCAGGTCGTCGATTTCTTCCGGCACTGGCAACCACGCGCCAAACCCGGCACCCAGCGCTGCTACTCCAACCCTAGCCTGGGCCTGTTCGGCGACCTGGCCGCCCGCGCACAACAGCAATCGTTTTCGACACTGATGAGCGAAGGGCTGTTGGCACCGATGGGCCTGCGCGCCACCTATCTGCAGGTGCCCGCCAGCGCCCAGGGCCTGTACGCACAAGGTTACGATGCCGCCGACAAGCCGGTACGCGTCGGCCCCGGCCCCTATGCCGACGAAGCCTACGGGATCAAGACCAGCGCCCGCGACCTGCTGCGCTACGTGCGCCTGCACCTGCAACCTCAGGGCCTGCCACCGGCGCTGCAGCAAGCCTTGAGCATTACCCGCCAAGGCTACTTTCAGGTCGGCGCCATGACCCAGGGCCTGGGTTGGGAGCGCTACCCCTCCCCGGTCGCACTGGACACGCTGGTCGATGGCAACAGCCCAAGGCTGATCCGTGAACCACAGCCAGTCACGCGCTTGCAGCCAGCCCAGCCGGCGCTGCCTGCGGCCTGGTACAACAAGACCGGCTCCACCAATGGCTTTGGTGCCTACGCTGCGTTCGTGCCCGCCGAACAGCTGGCGGTGGTGTTGCTGGCCAACCGCAATTACCCCAATGAGGCCCGGGTCCGTGCCGCCTTTGCGATCCTTTCCGGCCTGTAGAAAGGCCGCGGATTGTCGAACAAATCGACACTTTGTAGTGAAAAGAAATATTCACTACAAAATGGTTGACGCCGTTCATCGCCCTTGTGCATGATGAAGCCGTCCCCCTGATCGGGGGCGGTGGCAAGGGTATTCCAGACGGTCTGCGCGGTAACGCGGGCCGTTCGTGGAGCGGGAAACTGTCCAAAAGGCAGCGTGAGAAAGCCCCTGTTGCGATGCTGCTGTAGCAGCGTTGGTAGTGCGCTACACCGTGGTAGCGCCAACTGTGAAAATCACCTACGAATGGGTAATGGGGGCTTTATGATGAACTTGAACAACAATCCGACCATCGACCAATTGGCCCAGCTGTTCGCCGGCCGCAAAGACAGCCTCGACGACCACCTGCTGTGGGTCAGCCAAACCGGTGAAGTGCGCCTCGATCGCCTGCCACCGAATACCGTCGAAGCTGAATTTGAAGAGCACCTGCCCAGCATGCGTGCCCGCTTCAAGGTCTACCGTCGTGGCCAAGGCTACGTTGGCAAGAAGGCCGCCGCCGACACCGAGTTCGTTGGCCGTGTGCTGCAGACCCTGCAACAGGAGTGGCCCGCTGCCCGTGAGCAGCAGGCAGTCAAGGTGATCGAACCGCTCAATTGAGGTTGCCACCGTTAGCAAAGCCCGGCCTGAACAGGCCGGGCTTTTTCATGCCTGGCGCCGCTGGCGGCGGGCGGGCGGCAACGGCAGTGCCCCTGTCGCCATGGCCCTGGCGCGGTCGACACCCCAAACCATGGCACGGGTCATGGTCTCGCCCGGCCGCGCGGGGTAGTACTCCTCCACCAGCGCCCGCCCATCCCCGGCATACAACCCCAGGAACAATTGCGTTGCGCCCAGGCGCGACAAGCGCACCTGCACGTCAAGTGTGGTGCCATCGCTGAGCGCTTCGTCGTGGCTGCGGCTGTGTAGTTGGGCGTCCGCCCAGTGCCAATAAGTCTCTTCCCTGACGCGCATGAGCATCCAGTCCTCCGTTGCTCGAATGTGGCGTCAGCAAAGCACAGGCTTGGCGATCCGGCGAGTGTTACCCAATCATTTCATGAGGCGGGTCAACGAATGGCCATAAAAAGTCCGCCGTCGGGCAGCGCGGGGTTACTTCTTCAGCGGCACCCGTGGCATGAAGCGGCCCTTTTTGCTGCGCTGCAGATGGGCAGGCTGAAGCTGCTCGGAGTCATCCAGGGTCATGTGGGCGAACCCAAGCCGGAATGCCGCCTGGCCGCAACGCACCTGGCTGTTGATCGGAAACGCATCGTTAAGGTCTTCGAAAAAAGATTCGCTCATGCCCTGTCTCCCTGAGCGGCAACGCGCCGGCAACCAGAAAAGTTGCCAAGTGACGCGGCCTGTAAAAGTGAGACTAGTCGGTCATTTACAGACCAGCCGGGCAAACCCCAGGCAGCCGACCAGTGGCAAACCGGCCTTCAGCGCAGGCGCACTGCGGTGCCGGTGACAAACACGACGACCATGCCGCCTTGTACCGAAGGCATGCTGATCTCGTAATCCACACCGACTACCGCGTCGGCTCGCAACTGCTGGGCGCGCGCCTTCAGCTCTTCGGTTGCCTGCTCGCGGGCCTCGCGCAGTGCGCTTTCCAGGGTCTGCGAGCGACCACCCAGCACGTCGCGAACACGGGTAAAAAAATCGCGGACGAAATTGATGCCCTGGACCGATTCGGCGCTGACCACGCCGAGGTATTCGGCAATCGGGCGGCCTTCAAGTTGACTGGTAGTGGAAATGATCATGCAAACGCTCCGTTGGCCTGGTCTCGAACAATGAGGCCGAGTCTAACAGAGCCGCACCTGAGCAACCGGCAATGGGGCCTTACCACCCGGTCAACGCTTCAGCCGTCACCCCCCCCCACTACCCTCCTGTCAGGCGCTGGCCGCACGCAAGCGCTGGCCGATCCGCGCGCCGAATACGTTCACCAGCAGCCCGGCCATCACCAACACGGCGCCCCAGCCCTGAATTGCGGTCAGCCGTTCGCCCAGCAGCAATGCCGACGAACTCAAGCCGATCACCGGCACCAGCAGCGAAAAAGGCGCGACCTTACCGGCCGGGTGGCGGGACAACAGCTTGCTCCACAGGCTGTAGCCGATCATGGTGGCGACAAAAGCCAGGTATGCCAGCGCCAGCACCGAGCTGAGGCTGATGTTGGCAAGCGCATGGCCAATACGCTCTGGGCCTTCCAGCCACCAGGACAACGCCAGGAACGGCAACGGCGGGATCAACCCACCCCAGATCACCAGCGCCACCAGGTCAACCGAGCCAAAGCGCCGGGTAATGATGTTGCCCAGCCCCCACATGGCCCCGCCACACAATGTCAGCAGCAGCGCCACCATCGGCACGTGGCCACCGTCTTCGCTGCCGATCAGGGCCAGGCCACTGGCCGCCACCAGTAGCCCCAGCACACTGGCCAGGCGCAGCCGTTCACCGAGGAACAGCGCGGCGAAGCCGAGCGTGAAGAATGCCTGCGATTGCAGAATCAGCGAAGCCAGCCCTGGTGGCATGCCGCTGTACATGGCCTGGAAGAGAAAGGCGAACTGGCCCAGAGAAATGGTTGCGCCGTAGGCGATGAGCCAGCGCCAGGGCAATTTGGGGCGCCTGACCAGCAACACCGCGGGAAACGCCACCAGCAAAAAGCGCAGTGCCCCCAACAGCATCGGCGGCAAGCCGTCGAGGCCAACCTTGATGACTACAAAGTTGACTCCCCAGGCAACAATCACCACCAGGGCGATGAGCAGGTCCTTGAGCGGCACGGCAGCTTCCTTCTTCAGGCGTTCTAGACATATTTCGTTACAGCATAAGGCTATAACTCTGAAGAGGACCAGCACAGTTGTGGCCTAGGGTGGCGCAACAGTCCGACTGTTGCGTCAACCTGTAACGTTGATGCATAACGCAGAAAACCCGCGAACACTGCGTATTCGCGGGTTTCCAGTGCCCTTGAGCAGGGCACGATCAGCAGCGCGGACTTGCCGGCACCTGAGCCTTGCAAGCCTTATCGCTGTGCATCAAGCCGCTGCAAACAGCTCATTGGCGATCTGCGCCTGTGCGGCGTCAAGCGCCTGTGTACGCTGCTCCGGGCCGTAGGCCAAGCCGTGAGCGCGGACGATTTCCAGGTCGGTGACACCAATGAAGCCCAGGAACACCTTGAGGAAGTCTTCATGCCCAGCACCCGTTGGCTGGCCAGCGTGCAGGCCACCCGCGGTGGAAACCAGCACTACCTTCTTGTTACCGCAAAGCCCCTCGGGGCCCGCCTCGGTGTAGCGGAAGGTCTTGCCGGCCACGGCAACGCGGTCGATCCAGGCCTTGAGCTGGGTCGGCACGCTGAAGTTGTACATCGGCGCGCCTATCACCACGGCGTCGGCGGCCAGGAATTCCTCCAGGGTCTCGGCACTGAGCTTGGCCTCGAATGCCTGGGCGGCGTCGCGTACGTCTTCCGGGGTGCCAGCGGCTACCAGCGTGGCAGCAGAGAAGTGTGCAATGGCATCGGCAGCCAGGTCGCGGTACACCACTTCAACGCTCGGGTCTGCGGCTTTCCAGGCTTCGACCACCTCGCGGCTCAACTGGCGGGATGCGGAATTGTCACCCAGGATGCTCGAATCGATGTGCAACAGTTTCATGGGACTCTCCTGTGAATGAAGACCGCATCACTTGGCGATCACGATGGGTAGAATCCTACCGGAGTGATTAATGACTGATAAGCCGCAGAAAATGCGTTAGTTTGTCTCATAAGTGGAACAATGAGACCTGTTCATGCAAGACCTCAATGACCTTTTCTATTTCGCCCGCGTAGTGGAAGCCGGCGGTTTTGCTGCAGCGGGGCGCCAGCTGGGCATTCCCAAGTCACGCTTGTCCCGGCGCATCGCCGAGCTCGAAGAGCGCCTGGGCACCCGCCTGCTGCAGCGCACCACCCGGCAGTTGAAACTCACCGCAGTGGGCGAGCGCTACCTGCATCACTGCCAGGCCATGCTGCTGGAGGCTGAAGCCGCCAATGAAACGGTGGCCAGCATGAGCAGCGAACCACGCGGGCGCTTGCGTGTGTCCTGCCCCGTGGCGCTGGCCCACGCGTTTCTGCCGCAGGTGATCAGCCGCTTTCTCGAGCAGTACCCGCTGGTGCAGTTGGACATGGTACTGCTCAACCGCCGGGTGGACCTGATTTCCGAAGGTATCGACGTTGCCCTGCGCGTGCGCGACCTGGGCGATGAAGACCCGGCCTTGGTCACCCGCCGCCTGCGCCAGGCGCAAATGCAGCTGGTTGCCGCCCCAGGCTTCGCCGACCACATCCGCGACCCTGCCGAACTGGCGACGTTGCCGGTACTGGGCGCCGCCGAGGCAGACCGGCTGGTGCACTTTCGCCTGCTGGGCCCCAACGGCAAGCAACAGGACCTGGCCCTGGAGCCACGCCTGGCGATCGACGATTTCGTAGTACGTAATGCCGCTGTACGGGCTGGCCTGGGCTTTACTGCATTACCCAGCATGTTTTGCGAGGCGGAGCTGGAACGCGGCGAGCTGGTACGCCTGCTGCCTGAATGGTCGCTGCCAGGTGGCTACCTGCAGGCGGTGTACCCGCACCGGCGCGGCCTGTTGCCGGCTGTACGGGTGTGGATCGACCACCTGGCGGCATCGTTCGAGGCGTGTGGGGAGCGATACGTATGAACGCGAACATGAGCGAAGCCGAAGTAGCGGCATTCTGCCTGGAGCTGCCGGGTGCCCAGGAAGACTACAAGTGGGGCGGTATCCGGGTGTTCTCGGTGGCCGGCAACAAGATGTTCGCGGTACTCGACCTGGCCGGCGCAGGGCTGTCGTTCAAGGTGGCCGACGATTTGTTTCTCGGCTATTGCGACCGCCCTGGAGTGCGACCTGCGCCTTACCTGGCACGGGCACGCTGGATCAGCATGGCGCCGCCCTACCCCATGGGCCGGGACGAATTGCGTGACTTGCTGCAGCGTTCGCACCAGCTGGTGGTGCGACGGTTGCCGAAGCGGTTACAGGTGGGTTTGCTGCTGTAATACCGCCTGCCCCCCGCTTCGGTGCCGCACTTCACCCTAAAGGCAGAAAGCGCCCATCGAAAAACAGCCAGTCGGCCCAGAACACCTGGTGCAACAGCACAATCGCCCAGAACAGCAGCTGGTACGAAAACTTGCGTGTCTTATGCCGGAACAGCTGCTGCGCCAGCAACGCACCCGGCCAGCCACCCAGCAGCTCGCTGGCATGCAGCACTTTCTCGGGCGTGCGCCAGGCCTGCTGACGTGCCTGGTGTTTGTCCTGCCAGTACAGCATGACGCTGACCAGGCTCATCGCCGGGTACAGCGCCAATGGCCACCAGGCCTGGTCGAGCCAGGCCATGCGAGCCGCGCCTAGCCCTGGCAGCACGCACAACACGGCCAGCACCAGCAGTTTCAGGCGCAGGTTGCGTACCCCGTCCAGCGGCGCGGCACGCCGCAGCTCAGCCATGAACCGAGGTCCAGTTGACCCAGCCGAACTGCCAGGTAGCCAGGATGAACAGGCCGAACACGATGCGATACCAGGCAAACGCGGCATAGCTGTGGTTGGCAATGAACTTGAGCAGCGCACGCACGGCGATCATGGCGAAAATGAACGACGTGACGAAACCGATGGCGAACACCGGCAAGTCTTCCGGCTGGAACAGGTGGCGGTACTTGTAGCCCGAATACACGGCCGCGCCGACCATGGTCGGCATGGCGAGAAAGAACGAGAACTCGGTGGCCGCTTTGCGCGACAGACCGAACAGCAGCCCGCCGATGATGGTCGAGCCCGAACGCGATGTGCCGGGGATCATCGCCAGGCACTGCACGAAGCCTATTTTCAGCGCATGGCTCCAACGCATGTCGTCGACATGGTCAACTTCTACCCGATGCGTGCGCCGCTCGGCCCACAACATGATCACCCCACCCACCACCAGCGCTGCCGCCACGGTGACCGGGTTGAACAGGTACTCGTGGATCAGGTCGGCGAACAGTACGCCCAGTACAACCGCAGGCAGGAATGCCAACAACAGGTTACCGGTAAAGCGCCGTGCCTTGGGTTGGCTGCGCAAGCCGAAAACCACTTCGCAGATCCTGCTGCGAAACTCCCACATCACGGCCAGGATCGCAGCCAGCTGGATGATGATGTTGAAAGCCATGGCCCGTTCACCGCCAAAACCGATCACGTCGGCGACGATGATCTGGTGGCCGGTACTGGAAATCGGCAGGAACTCCGTCAGCCCCTCTACTACGCCCAAGATGATTGCCTGGAAGGCAGTCCAAAAATCCATCATTCCCCCGGTGGAGCGCTGCTCGCAGCAGGCTCCTTGTTCTTGATCTATTGACGATTGCCGCACGCGGACCGGCTTTTTACAGCGACTGTTGGGACCAGCGCCAGTGGAAAAGTTCACGGCGGCTAAAGGTTTCATCTTGCGCGGCCGAAATCCTGTCAGAGCACCTTTGCAAATCCGTTACGCAACCTTCTGCAGACTGTGACAAAGATAGCACTTAGCCATTAGTCGAGTGGGGCATGGCTGCAAACCGTGCTTGGATGCAGCTGAATAAAAAGAACAATGGGGGAGCGGCTGGATGAACACTTTGAGATCAATGTCGATCAGCCAACGCCTGTGGCTGATCCTGGTGGTGGCGGTGGCCATGCTGGTGGTGCTGGGGCTGCTGATGCTGCGCCAGATCCACGGCGACCTGTACCAGGCCAAGGCCGAAAAGACCCGCCATGTGGTGGAAACCGCTGCAGGGGTACTGGCCTATTACCAAGGGCTGGAGGCAGCCGGCACGCTAAGCCGTGAAGCCGCCCAGCAGCAAGCGCTGCAAGTTGTCCGGGGGCTGCGCTACGACCACGACGATTATTTCTGGATCAACGACCTGGGGCCGAAGATGATCATGCATCCGACCAACCCCAAGCTCGACGGCCAGGACCTGTCAGCCATCCGCGACCCCGACGGCTTTGCCGTGTTCAATGAGATGGTCGCCCTGGCGCGCCAGCACGACGCGGGCCCGGTCAACTACCGCTGGCCCAAGCCCGGGGCGAGCGAGCCGGTGGCCAAGACCTCCTACATACAACTGTTCAAGCCATGGGGCTGGATCATCGGGTCGGGCGTGTACGTCGATGACGTGCAGGCCGAATTCGCCCGCCAGTTGCGCGATGCCTCGCTGGTTGGCCTGGGCATTGCCCTGCTGATGGCGCTGGTGGTGATGCTGATCGCCCGCAGCATTGCCCGCCCCCTTCAGGAAGCGGTGCAGGCCATGGGCAACATCGCCAGTGGTGAAAGTGACCTGACCCGGCGCCTGGACACCCATGGTCGCGACGAAATCACCCGCCTTGGTGAACACTTCAACCGCTTCAATGGCAAGCTGCAGGGCGTGGTCGGCCAATTGCAAGGGGCCGCCCATGCGCTGGCCCAGTCGGCCGGGCACGTGGGTGACAATGCCGGGGCCGCCGAGCAGCGCAGTGCCCAGCAGTCGTTGCAGATGGACCAGGTGGCTACCGCCGTGAACGAAGTGACCTACGCCGTGCAGGACGTGGCCAAGACGGCCGAGCAGGCTGCCGGGGAAATGCACAGCGCCCAACTGCAGGTCACGCAGGGCCAGCAAGCCATCCACGGCAGCCTGGCGCAGATCGACCGGCTGTCCCTGACCATCGACCAGGCTGTGCAAGTGATCCGCGACCTGGCCGCGCACAGCACGCGCATCGGCGGCGTGCTCGACGTGATCCGTTCGATTGCCGAGCAAACCAACCTGCTGGCGCTGAACGCCGCCATCGAGGCGGCCCGGGCCGGGGAGCAAGGCCGCGGCTTTGCCGTGGTCGCCGACGAGGTGCGCCTGCTGGCACAGCGCACCGCGCAGTCCACGGCCGAGATCCATACCATGATCGAGCACCTGCAAAGCCAGTCGGACGCCGCTGTGCGGGCAATCGACACCAGCAGCGAGGCCTCGCGCCAGACCGTCGAACAGGCCCGCGAGGCCGGCGCCAGCCTGGACGCCATCAACCAGGCGCTGAACAACCTCACCGCCTTGAATGCGTCCATTGCCAGTGCCACCCTGCAGCAGGCGCATGTGGTCGAAGAGATCAACCGCAACGTACAGGACACTGCCGGGCTGTCCCAGCAAACCGCCGATGCGGCGCGCCAGTCCAGCGTTGCGGGGGTGGCCTTGGGCCAGTTGAGCGAAGAACTGGAGCAGTTACTGCGCCAGTTCCGCGTGTAGTACGGGCTGCCGGCGGGCGCGGCTACACCTTCGCCCGCCGAACAGCTACAATCGCGCCCCTTCCCCGCAGCCTCCAAGGATCGCCGATGTCCGGCCTTGAACTCATCGCCGCCGTCCTCGGCGTCATCGCTGTCTGGCTCACGGTCAAGCAGAACGCCTGGTGCTGGCCGATCGGCCTGGTCATGGTGCTGATCTATGGCTGGCTGTTCTATGAGGTGAAGCTGTATTCGGGCATGTTGCTGCAACTGGCCTACGCCCTCCTGCAACTGTACGGCTGGTGGCAATGGCAACGCCCCGACCGCGCTGAAGACGCCCGCCAGGTCTCGCGCTTGCAAGGCCCGGCGCTATTTGCCGGCCTGGCCGTCGGGGTGCTGCTGAGTGCCGCCCTGGGCGCGGCCATGGCCCACTGGACCGACGCCGCCATGCCGTGGCTGGACGCAACCCTGACCGGCTTCAGCCTGGTGGCACAACTGTGGATGGCGCAGAAGCGCCTGCAATGCTGGGCCCTCTGGGTGGTGGTCGACACCCTGTATGTCGGCCTGTACCTGCACCAGCAGCTGTATTTCACGGCAGGCTTGTTCGCCGTTTTGACCCTCATAGCCGTACGCGGCTGGCTGGAATGGCGGCGAGACCCGGCATTGGTGCAGCCATGAGCACGGTGCAGGCGACGAAAGTACTGGTGCTGTGCGGCCCCGAGTCCAGCGGCAAAAGCTGGCTCAGCGGGGTGATCCAGGCGCATTTTGGCGGTTTGGTGGTGGCCGAATACGTGCGTCACTTCATCGAGCAGGAGCGCCGCGATACCTGCTACGCCGATATCCCCAGCATTGCCCGTGGCCAACTGGCATGGGAAGACCAGGCCCGCGAGCAGGCGCCCCCCTTGCTGATCCTCGACACCCACCTGCTCAGCAACATGCTCTGGAGCCATGCCCTGTTCGGCGACTGCCCAGCCTGGCTGGAACAGGCCCTGCTCGCCCGGCATTACGACCTGCACCTTTTGCTAAGCCCACAAGGCGTGGAATGGGTCGCCGACGGCCAGCGCAGCCAGCCGGACGTGCGCGATCGGCAACGCTTTTTCGAAGACAGCCGGGCCTGGTTGCAGCAGCATGGCCAGCCCCACCAGATAATTGAAGGGAGTTGGCCACAGCGCCAGTTGTTGGCCCTGGAAGCGGTGGCTAGGCTCCTTGATAGCGATAAGCCAGCCTGCCGTGCCGAGTGTTAAGCCACTGACACAGCCCCCTGCGGTACAACCCCCGAAACCAGGCGGCTGCTCCCACTAGCAGGGTGAGTGTCAAGCGGGTGAAACACCGCTGCGAAATCTCCCTTCAAGCGACGCCACAGCAGGCCCGCCCGGCCATGCCGGTGTGCAACTGTTTCACGGCTGAAACACCACACCCCACCTACGTCCCAGCTGTCATCGCCAAGCGCCTGATTTTCATACCAATTCAAAAAGCGGCACACCTTCTGCTCTGTCCTTCGCATCGCTGATCAGGCCCAGTGTTCAAAGAAGGAAGTGCCGTCGTGAGGAAACCAGCCAACCACCTTTATCACGCCATGCTGGTGGGCTGCGTACTGGGGTCACTGAGCCTGACGGCGCAGGCCGACAAGGGGATCATCACCATCACCCGTGACGTGCAGGTGCGCAACGCAACCGTGCCCCCCCTGCGGCCCGATCCCAATCCGACCACGGTCAACGCCAACCCCTCTGCCTATGTGCTCAAGCAGACCAACGAGCTGAGCGACGGCGACTTCGCCGCCATCAGCAGCGGCGCTGGCATCAGCAACATGATCACCCAGCAGACCAACAACCTGGGCGGCAACCTCGGCAACCAGAACCAGTTGCCCAACCTGGCCGGCGGCCGCGGTACCGGTGGTTCCGGTAACGGCATCGCCAACATGGTCAACTCCAGCGTGCAACGTGGCCTGGCGCCGCTGCAAATCCTGACCGGCGGGGGCAAGTGAGATGAAGTACATGCTGCTGATGCTGGCTGCGGTGTGCAGTGCGCCCGCCTTCGCCCAGTCCCCCGTTCCGGTCATCAACAACGCTGACATCGACAGTTCCGGCAGCCGCTACCAAGGCAACCTCAGCGTCAACCAGGCCGCCGGGGACCAGCAGCAGCAGGCCAATGCCCGCGCCATCGCCGTTGGCCCCGAGGCCAACGCCAGTACCCAGATCCGCCAACAGCTCAACACCCCCGCCGACCCGAGGATGGACGCCCGCGCGACCATTCAGGGCAACGCTTTCAGTAATGCCAGCGGCGCCCTGGGGGTGAACCAGAGCGCAGGCGCCAACACCCAGCAAGCCAATGCCATGCGCATCAGCATTGGCGCACAACCGCAAAGCATCGACGACAGCGTCCTCATGCAACAGAACGTGACGCTGCTCAACAACTCCGGAGCAACGGATATCCCAGCCGGCTATCGCCAGGTCACCACCAGTGACCAGGCCTTCACCGGTAGCCGTGGGGTGATCCAGTTGAACCAGAGTGCCGGGGTGGGAAACCGCATGGCCAACACCTTGAGCATCCGGGTCGCGGACTGACCCTTTCAGTTAAGAACGACACTTAACCTACTAGAGTACGGAGAATCACCATGAAACCCTCGATGGCAATCAAGCCTCTGGTTTTCGCAATTGCTGCGGTCATGGCTGTTGCTGTACAAGCTGGGCAAAACGACCGGCGCGGTGACTACCATAATGGCAACAACAATGGCCAGCACACGCCTCCTGCCACCAAGATCCCGGTGTATGCAACCGCCAATGCCTGGGACACTCAAACCAGTACCAACAACCGCATCACCAACCAAGGCACCATCAACGAAGCCGAGATGAGCGACTCGGGCACCGGCTCCAGCGGCAACGTCGGCATCAACGTCGCGGCCGGTAATGGCAACCAGCAGGACAACGCTGCAGCCATCGCCAACGCCGGCTCCGAATCGAGCCTGGACAACAGCTTCGTGTTCGGCATGGCCAACGCCACGGCCGACGTGGTGCAAACCAGCCGCAGCAACCGGGTAGACAACTACTCGACGCAATCGTCGGCGCTGATGAGCGGCTCGGCCAGCGGGGCTGAAGGCAACATCGGCATCAACGTGGCCGGTGGCGACCTCAACCAGCAGAAAAACACCATGGCCATCGCCAACACCGGCGCTCCATTGGGCAACGCCACGGCGACCGCCTCCGCCAACCAGTCCGGCCCAGGCCTGACGGTGAACAACAGCGCCGACCGCACCTACCGGGTAGACACGCTGACCTTCACCACTTCGGCCAGCGGCTCGAGCTCGCGTGATGGCACCTTCAACTCGAGCGACGACCGCAGCGCGTCGTCGAGCTTCAGCGTGGCCGGCTCGCAAAGCGCCAGCAACAGCGGCTCCAGCGGCTGGAACTCCAGTGGTTCGAGCAGCGCCAATGCCAGTGGCTCCAACAGTGCCAGCGCCAGCGGTTCCAACAGCTGGGGCATGAGCGGTTCGGCCAGCGGTTCCAACAGCTCGTCCAGCAGTGCCAGCCTGAACGCCAGCCTGGCTGCAGCAGCCGACGCGACCCGCACGGTCACCACCGACGACGGCCGCCGCGAACGCTCGCGCACCAGCAGCTTCGATGGTTCGCTGAACGCCTCGCTGAACGCCTCGATCGACAAGTCGCACGAAAGTGCCTATGACTCGTCCTTCGAGAAGGCATTCGACTCGAACTACGACAAGTCGCACCAGTCCTCCTACGACAAGTCGCGCGATTCTTCGTACACCAAGTCTCATGAGTCCTCGTACGAAAATGCTTCCGCCTCTGACTTCTCCAAGTCTGGCGAGCAATCGCATCAGTCCTCCAACGACGTCGCCAAGAGCTACAGCGAAAGCAGTGCTTACGACTTGAGCAATACCGTGTCCTTCCAAGTGCTGACCCCGACCGGCTGGGCCAACCCTGTTACCAACACTGCAACCCTTAGCGGTTCGGTCAACGGTGGCAGCGGCAACCTGGGCGTGAACGTGGCCGCCGGTGTAGGCAACCAGCAGAGCAACTCGCTGGCCATCTCCAACACCTCGTTCTAACGCTGCAATCAAGGCCCCCTTCGGGGGGCCTTTCTTCAACAGAACAAGAAGGCATCCGATCATGCGCATTATCGCCTTGGCGTTTTTACTGTGCCTGGCCAGCGTGAGCGAAGCTGCACAAATGCCGCTGGCGGTATTGCCGGGCGGCGCCGTGGTGTTCAAACCCCTGCAAAGCGTGCGCGAGCGCAAGTTCGCCGACCTGGTGCAACAGAAAACCGACTTCAGCTGCGGTGCTGCTGCCCTGGCGACCATCCTGCGCCAGGCCTACTGGCTGGATGTGGACGAACACCAGATCATCGAAGGCATGCTGGCCCACGCCGACCAGGACCTGGTGCGCACCCAGGGCTTTTCGATGCTCGACATGAAGCGCTACGTGGAAAGCCTGGGCATGCGTGCCCGCGGCTACCGTGTAGCGCCCGATACCCTGCACAGCGTGCGCATTCCGGTGGTGGTGTTGATGGATGTGCGTGGCTACAAGCACTTCGTGGTCATGCAGAAAGTCGACAAGGGCTGGGTGTATGTCGGTGACCCAGTGCTGGGCCACAGGCGCTACAAGGTAGACGACTTCCTCAAGGGCTGGAACGGCATCATCTTCGCCGTGATCGGCCAGGGTTATGACAAGAACAATGTCTTGCTCGACCCGCCTCTGCCGCTGACCGCCAAGGGTCGAGTGAACAACTTCACCCCGGTGCAGGACGCAGAGCTGCTGGACTTTGGCTTCATCAAAAGCGACTTCTTCTAACGATACGTCCAATGATAAGGAGCATGACGCTCCCGGGAGCCCGCCATGAACAACCCCTTCCTGCTGGCATTGGCCTGCCTGGCTGCCAGCCTGCCGGTTCATGCAGAAACGTTCAAACCCATCGAACTGAAGGACCAGGAACTGGCAACTTTGCGTGGTCGTTACGTGATGCCGGGGCGCATCGTGAGCTTCGGCATCGTCATGAGCAGCACCTGGCAAAATGCCAAAGGCGACGTGATTGGCGCCAGCAGCAGCCTGCAGGTGCAAGCGTCGACAATCAAGCCACAATTCTACGTGTCGACGATCAATGAAAAAGGCACCGGCAGCGCGGCTGGGGCGGCCGCTGCGTCCGGGACCGGCAGCGTGACCGGCGGTGCCGGGCTGGCCACCAGCGAGGGCGTCACCCAGGTAGTGCGCGCCGCCGGTGATAACAACGGCGCATACAACAACGTCGACATCAACGTCACCAAGGCCAACCAGGCACCGGTGGTGCAACAGCAGGGCCAGGCGCTGGCCGCAGGCCAGACGCTGAACGCAGAAAACGGCGCCGGTTCGCTGAGCGTATCGGCCAGCGGCGTGGGCGTGCAGCTGAACATCAACGCCAGCAACAACCAGGGCAGCAGCATGCAACGCCTGGCCCAGGGCGGCCTGATGCAGAACACCACGCTGCTGGGCAACGGCAACCTGGTCAGCAATGTCACCTCCCTCAACGTGGTCATGCGCGAGAGCATGCCGACAGCGGCTTCGCTCAATGGCAGCCTTGATCAGCTTAAAGGCCTTCGCACTTTCGGATACTGATCTACGCTCAGTCTCATCAAAAGTAGTTGGAAGGGACGGCAACTCCATGCACCGATCTTTTACGCTCAAGGCTTTTGTTTGTCTGACTACCCTGGCTCCGGCCACATTGCTGTATGCCGCTGCCGACCCGCAGGTCGAGGCACTGAAGCAGGAACTGACCGAACTCAAGCGCCGGTATGAGGCCCAGCAGCAAGCGTTGATGGTGCTGGAACAACGCGTGCGGCAGGTTGAAGAAGCCCCGGCGGCGGCCCCACCCAAACGCCTGGTCAAGTCGCCTGCCGAAGGCGTGAAGGGTGGCCAGACGGTAGCGTCCGGCGCCCCTGGCACCACCGGCAGTTCCTATGGCCAGGCCCTGGCTGCCGACTCGGAGCCGGCGCAGAGCGTGTCCAACCTGTATGACGAGGCCAGCGGCTTCTTCGGTGGCGGCAAGTTCAGCTTCGAGACCGGCCTGACCTATACCCACTACGACACCCGTGCACTGACCCTCAACGGGTTCCTGGCGCTGGACTCGATTTTCCTGGGCAGCATCAACCTCGACCGCATCAAGGCCGACAACTGGACCTTGGACATGACCGCGCGCTACAACCTGGCGCAACGTTGGCAGTTCGACAGCAACGTGCCGGTGGTGTACCGCGAATCCACCTACTCGTCCGGCGGTGCCGGCGGCTCGGGCGCGGCCACCTCCGATGCCACCGTCACGCGTGACCCGGAAATCGGCGATATCAACGTTGGCGTGGCCTACAAGTTCCTCGACGAAGACGAAACCTGGCCGGATGCCGTGGCCACCCTGCGGGTCAAGGCGCCGACCGGCAAGGACCCCTATGGCATCAAGCTGCGCGAGGTGGACGGCAACAACAACCTGGCGGTACCGGACAGCCTGCCGACGGGCAACGGCGTGTGGTCGATCACCCCAGGCATCTCGCTGGTCAAGACCTTTGACCCGGCCGTGCTGTTCGGCAGCCTGTCCTACACCTACAACATGCAGGACTCGTTCAGCGACATCAGCCCGCAGGTCAACAGCAAGGTGCCGGGCGACGTCAAGCTTGGCGACTCCTGGCAAATCGGCGGGGGCATCGCGTTCGCGCTCAACGAGAAGATGAGCATGTCGTTCTCGGTGTCGGACCAGTTTGCCCGCAAGAGCAAGATCAAACCGGATGGCGGTGACTGGCAGTCGATTTCCAACAGTGACTACAACGCCGCCAACTTCAACATCGGCCTGACCTTCGCCGCCAGCAACAACCTCACCATCGTGCCCAACTTGTCCATTGGCCTGACCGACGACGCCCCGGACTTTTCCTTCAGCCTGAAATTCCCCTACTACTTCTGACCTATGCCATCAGCCGGGCCCGCGACTACGGGCCCGGCTTTTGGTAACCACCCTTGTAGCGCCCGCCTTCCCGCCCGCCTGTTATCATTCAGCACAGTTTCATGACGATTCAATGGCAAAAGGGAAGTTTTTGTGAAGAACCTGTCCGACCACCCACAGGCCCGGCTTGCCGCTCTGGCAGGCCTGCTGTTGGTGATCCCACTGGATGCGCGCGCCATGCTGGGTTGGTCCAACCCGCTGGGCTACCTGTCAGACCTCGCCCTTGGCAGCCTGCTGCTGTTACTGCTGCAGCGCCGCCCGTGGTGGCTGGCACTGCCGATGTTGCTGGCCTGGGCGGCCCTGTGGGTCGCCTCGGCCGAACTGGTCAGCGCGGTGGGCCGCTTGCCCACCAGCGCCGACCTGGCCTACCTGGCCGACCCGCAGTTCATGGAAAACTCCACCGGCGGCGGCCTGGCCCATGCCTGGCTGCCCTGGCTGATGGGCGGCGGCCTGCTGGCGTGGCTGGTTCTCGCCTGGCGCGGCCGTGCGCAGCGCGGCCTGGCGCTGCCGCGCAAGGCCTGGGCCATCCCGGTCGTGCTGTTCGGCGCCCACTGGGGCAGCCAGCAACTGGCCCCTTCCGATGCCGACCAATGGCGGCAATACAACCTGGGCCATCAGTTGCTGTCTGCCGGGGTGGGCCAGGTACAGCGCCAGGCCGATGAGTGGCTGGGCACTTCCATGCCCTTCACCCCCCTGCCCAGCACCGGCCTGACGCAATCCGACCTGCACGGGCAACGCCTGCTGGACGGCCCGGGCCGTGCGCGCAATTTGCTGGTGATCACCCTCGAAGGCATCCCCGGCGCTTACCTGCGGCCCAACCGTCAGGCGTTGAACAGCCCCTTCGACGAAGAGCTCATGCCCAAGCTCAGCAGGTGGGCCGAGCGCGGCATGAATACCCCGGACTACGTACTGCACACCCACCAGACCATTCGTGGGCTGTACGCCATGCTGTGTGGCGACTATGACAAGCTGGCCAACGGCACCCCCAAGGGGGTTGAGCTGCTGACCCAGAACGAACGTAACCAGGCCTGCCTGCCGGCGCAGTTGCGCCAGGCCGGGTTCACCACCCATTACCTCCAAGGTGCGGGCCTGCGCTTCATGGCCAAGGACCGCATCATGCCGCATGTCGGTTTCGAGGCTGTACATGGCTTGGAGTGGTTTGCCAACAAGAACTACCTGGACTTCCCCTGGGGCAAGGACGACCGCGCGTTCTTCGAGGGCGCATTGAGCTACGTGGGCCATTTGCAGCAGCAGGACAAACCCTGGATGCTCACGTTGCTGACCGTCGGTACCCACCAGCCCTATTCCGCGCCGGCGGAGTACCTCGAACGGTTCGACACGCCGAAACAGGCGGCAGTGGCCTACCTGGACGACGCGGTTGCGGCGTTCCTCGACAGCCTCGAACGCCAGGGGGTACTCAAGGACACGCTGGTGGTGCTGACCTCCGACGAGTCGCATGGCATCGACGGCGTGCGCCTGGCGTCCTCCTGGGGCTTCAACCTGACCCTGGCCCCGGAGCAGGCCCAATTGCCACGGCTCAAGCAAGGGACTTATGGCCACATCGACCTTGCCGCTTCACTGCTCGACTACTTCTCGCTGCCGATCCCCATGGCCCTGGGCGGTCGCTCGCTGTACCGCGACTACGACACCGGCCGCGAAATGATCGCCTACACCAACGGCATGCTGCGCTACCACAACGGCCAAGGGGTGTTTACCGAGTGCGATTTTCAACAACGGTGCCGGCGTTACGCCAGTGAGGGCTTCATCGCCGGGCAGGCCCGCTACCTTGGCAGCGGCGATAACCTGCTCGGGCAGCAGATCGGTGCCCTGGCCGGCGTGCTCGACCAGTCGCTGCTGCAGACGCCGCTGAACCTGCGCTACCAGTTTGGCGGCCCTGCGCCGATCAGGCTGCGCAAGCACATTCAGGATGATTGGGCCGACAACCTGATCGGTGCCCAATACCTGGAAATGCCAGGGGGCTCGCGTACCCGGGTACGCATCAAGGTCCGCTCGCTGGACCCAAGGCACGTGGCCTATATCCAGCTCAAGGCCAAGCAACTGGAACAGGACGTACCGCTGGGCCTGCCTGCCGAGGTGCAAGTCACCACCGATCAGCCACTGGAGATGGACTTCCGCTTCGACAACCCGACCGATCGCAAGGCGTTTTCCTTCCACTTGCTGGGTTATGGCGGCGGCCAGGTGGAAGTCAGCGACTTCAGCGTGATAACCGCGCTGCCTGGCGATGAAGAGGCAGCCGAGGAACTGGGTGACGAGCCTATCGCCCATTCTGGCTGAACAGGCGACAGCTCTGCGGTGCGTGGCACCGCCTACGCCGGTGTGCGCGGCGGTTTAACCGCGCACACCCAGCATTCCGCGTTCGACAATGAAATCGATCACTGCCTGCAGCCCCTCACCTTTCTTCAGGTTGCTGAAGGTCCATGGGCGCTGTGGGCGCATGCGCTGGGTATCGCGCTCCATCACCTCCAGCGAAGCCCCCACATACGGTGCCAGGTCGGTCTTGTTGATCACCAGGAAGTCGGACTTGGTGATGCCCGGGCCACCCTTGCGCGGAATCTTCTCGCCCTCGGCTACGTCGATCACGTAGATGGTCAGGTCGGCCAGCTCCGGGCTGAATGTGGCGCTGAGGTTGTCACCGCCGCTTTCCACGAAAATGACTTCGAGGTTGCCGAACTTGCGCGCCAGCGCCTCGACCGCCGCCAGGTTCATGGAGGCGTCTTCGCGAATCGCCGTGTGCGGGCAGCCGCCGGTTTCCACCCCGACGATGCGCTCCGGCTCCAGCGCGCCGGCTTCGGTGAGGATGCGCTGGTCTTCCTTGGTGTAGATGTCGTTGGTGACCACGGCAATCTGGTAGTGATCGCGCATGGCTTTGCACAGGGCTTCGAGCAGTGCGGTCTTGCCGGAGCCGACCGGGCCGCCGACACCGACGCGCAGGGGTTGTTGATAGCTATGCATGCAGGCAGTCCTCAGGAACGGAACAAACGGGTGTATTGGGTTTCGTGACGCGATGAGGCAATGGCCAGCAACGGCAGGCCACCCCCGAGCTGGTCGTCACCCAGGGTCAGGGCCTGGTCGATGGCTGCGGGCAAATCGGTGGCCAGGTCACGCAGCAGGGTCTGGGCCGCCTGCTGGCCGAACGGCACCAACTTGACGCCGGCCATGACCGCGCCCTCCAGCCAGGCAAAGCCATGCCCCAGGGCCAGTTGGCGCAAGGGGATGGCCCAGTGCACAGCCAACCAGGCCATGCCGCCCAACTGGGTCAGCTCGAGGCTGGTACGCCACGCCGGCGCCTGGCCCAGCTGCCAGCCGTCGAGTAGCCGTGCCAAGGCCGCCCCGCGCTGCTGTTCTTCCAGGCGCAACTCGGCGGTTTCACGGTTGGCCAGCAAAAAGCGGCTCCAATGAGCAAAGGCTTGCGCGTCCTCGGCCTGGCAGGCCTGGTACAAGCGGGCGAGCACCGGCCAGTCCAGGCCGGCCAGGGTGTCGTGCAACTGCTCACGCTGCCACGCAGTGAACCCGTGCACATCCCTTACCCAGCCCGCCTCCACGGCCCACTCCAGGCCCTGTGAATAGGTGAAGCCACCTACCGGCAGGCCTGGGCTGGCCAGTTGCAGCAGGCGCAGCAACGCCAGATCGCTGTTCATCAGCCGGCCAGTACCAGCGCGGCGCCGGCCAGCAGGCCACCGCCGAAAGCTTTTTGCAGGCCAGCATGGCGGCGCAGCAGGCAACCGACCGCAAAGCCGGCGGCCAGCAACAGCCCGCTGACCGTGACAAAGCCGGCGCTGAACTGCCAGAACGCGCTTGGCGTGGCCTCGACGCCATGCGCCCAGCCATGGAACAGCGCGAACACCGGCATCGCCAAGGCCAGCAGTTGTTGCCGGCCAGGCAGCAGCACGGCACCTGCGGCCACCAGCAGCGACACAGCGATCAGCGTTTCCATGCCCAGCACGTCCCCGAACAGATGCCCACATACCGCCCCGCCGAACATCGCGGCCAGGGTCGCCAGTGGCAAGGTCAGGTTACGCCGGGTCAGCGCCGCCAGTACGCCGGTGCCCAGCAGCATCAGCAGGTGGTCGAGCCCGGTCAGCGGGTGCAGAAGGCCGTCATGCAAGGGGTTGCTGTCATGCCCGGGGTGGGCGAAAGCCGGCACGGCCAGCATCAGCAGAAACAGGGCGAAAGTCTTTTTCATCGGTTGCTCCAGGGCAGTTCAGGAATGGGCAGGCAAGCGCACGAACGGGTGATCGTGGCCGTGATCGTGGCCGTGAGCGTGGCTGTGGCTGTGTGGCGCACTTTGGTAGGCACCCGCTTCGGGCTCGAACGGGGCCTGCTCGGCCTCGACAGTCAGGCCCAGGCCACGCAGCATCTCGTCCAGCACATGGTCGTGCTGGAAGCGCAACAGGCCGGGCTCGATCTGCAGCGGGACATGGCGGTTGCCCAGGTGGTAGGCCGCGCGCGCCAGCAGGTGCGGGTCGGCACAGCGCACGGTGGATACCGCCTCGGGCGCTGCCAGCACGCGGATCAGCTGGGTGCCCTCGGCATCGGCCAACAGCTCGCCGCCACGCAGCAGGTGGCCACGCTCCAGCATCAGGCCGGCTTCGCGACCATCGTCCAGCGTCACCCGCAGGCGGCTCTTGATGCGGCTGTCCACATCGAGGGTGACGGTACCCGTGACAGCACGTGCGCCGGGTTCGGTAATCCGCTGGGTCAAGACAATCATCGGTGCTCCTTCAGAACAGGAAATAGCGCTGAGCCAGCGGCAGTTCACTGGCCGGTTCGCAGACCAGCAGCTCGCCATCGGCACGCACCTGGTAGGTTTGCGCGTCGACCTCGATCAGCGGTTGCAGGGTGTTGTGGACCATGTCCGGCTTGCGCACCCGGCGGCACCCGTCCACCACGCCGATCAGGCTGCGCAGGTTCAATTGCTCGACCAGGCCACGGTCCATAGCGGCCTTGGGCAGGAAGGTCATGCGCGTGGCATGGCGGGCTGCGCCCAACGCGCCGAACATTGGGCGGTAATGCACCGGCTGGGGCGTAGGGATGGACCCGTTGATATCGCCCATGGGCGCGGTGACGATCATGCCGCCCTTCAGTACCAAGGCGGGCTTGACCGCGAAAAATGCCGGCGACCACAGCACCAGGTCTGCCAGCTTGCCCACTTCGACCGAGCCCACCTCGTGGCCGATGCCATGGGTGAGCGCCGGGTTGATGGTGTATTTGGCGATGTAGCGCTTGACCCGGAAGTTGTCGCTGTAGTGGGTATCCGGTGCCAGTGGGCCACGGCGCAGCTTCATCTGGTGCGCCACCTGCCAGGTGCGCAGCACCACCTCGCCCACCCGGCCCATGGCCTGGGAGTCGGACGAGGTCATGGCGAAAGCGCCCATGTCGTGGAGGATGTCTTCGGCAGCGATGGTTTCACGGCGGATGCGCGACTCGGCAAACGCCACGTCCTCGGCAATGCTTGGGTCCAGGTGGTGGCAGACCATGAGCATGTCCAGGTGCTCGTCCACCGTGTTGATGGTGTACGGCAGTGTCGGGTTGGTCGAGGACGGCAGCACGTTGGCCTGCCCGGCCGCACGGATGATGTCGGGGGCATGGCCGCCACCGGCACCTTCGGTGTGGAAGGTGTGGATGGTGCGGTCACCGATCGCCGCCAGCGTGTCTTCGATACAGCCGGATTCGTTGAGTGTGTCGGTATGGATCGCCACCTGGATATCCATTTCTTCGGCTACGCCCAGGCAACAGTCGATGGCCGCCGGTGTCGAGCCCCAGTCCTCGTGCAGCTTGAGCCCGACCGCCCCGGCAGCGATCTGCTCGCGCAACGCTTCAGGGCGCGAGGCGTTGCCCTTGCCCAGGAAACCGATGTTGATCGGCAGGCTGTCGGCAGCCTGCAGCATGCGCGCCAGGTACCACGGGCCCGGGGTGCAGGTGGTGGCGTTGGTTCCGGTAGCCGGGCCAGTGCCGCCACCGATGAAGGTGGTTACACCGCTGTTGAGCGCCTCGTCCACCTGCTGCGGGCAGATGAAATGGATGTGCGAGTCGACCCCCCCGGCAGTGACGATCTTGCCCTCGGCGGCGATCACTTCGGTGCCTGGCCCTACGGGTATGTTGACGCCTGGTTGCACGTCGGGGTTGCCGGCCTTGCCGATCACGGCAATACGCCCGTGCTTGATGCCGATATCGGCCTTGACGATACCCCAGTGGTCGATGATCAACGCGTTGGTCAACACCAGGTCCATGGCCTCGGCGGCCAGCATCTGGCCCTGCCCCATGCCATCGCGGATGACCTTGCCGCCGCCGAACTTCACTTCTTCGCCGTAAACGGTGTAGTCCTTCTCTACTTCGACCCACAATGCCGTGTCGGCCAAGCGCACACGGTCACCCACGGTAGGGCCGAACATGTCGGCATAGGCCTGGCGGGAAATTCGGCTCATGCCCTGCCCTCCAGTGCGCCCATCACCTTGCCCTGAAAGCCGTAGACTTCGCGCTTGCCAGCGTAGGCCACCAGTTGCACGGTACGGGCCTGGCCCGGCTCGAAGCGCACGGCAGTGCCGGCCGGGATATCCAGGCGAAAGCCCAGGGTTGGCCCGCGCTCGAACACCAGCGCCTCGTTGACTTCGTAGAAGTGGTAATGCGAGCCGACCTGCACCGGGCGGTCGCCATGGTTGGCTACGCTGACACTGACCGTGGCGCGGCCACTGTTCAATTCGATGTCGCCAGCGGCGACCTGGATTTCACCTGGGATCATGCGGCGTTCCTCGGCAGGTTCAGACGATCGGGTCATGCACGGTCACCAACTTGGTGCCATCCGGAAAAGTCGCTTCGACCTGTACGTCGTGAAGCATCTCGGCGATGCCAGGCATGACCTGGTCACGGCTCAACACCTCGCGGCCCATGCTCATCAGCTCAGCGACGGTGCGCCCATCACGGGCCCCTTCCAGCACGGCGGCGCTGATCAGCGCTACGGCCTCCGGGTAGTTGAGTTTCAGGCCACGGGCCAGGCGCCGTTCTGCCAACAAGGCGGCAGTGAACAGCAGCAGTTTGTCTTTCTCTCTTGGGGTCAGCTTCATGGCGCTCTCTCAGGTGGCCCAGATACGTGGCGGGCAGGCAGGCAGGCCGAGAACGGCCGGGCGCAGCACATGCCACAGGCGTTGCAGGGTGCGTTGCAAATGTTGGTTGTCATGGTCGAGCAGGCGGATCACCAGCAGCGAACCGAGCAGCGTCGCGCCGGCAGGGGTGCCCAGCTCATCGAGCATGGGCCTTACCTGCTCCAGCAATGCCTGATCGGCCGGCGCGGCACAGAAGGTGGCTAGCAGTGGGTGGCCACCGAGCTTGCCCAGCTGGCCGCCTTCGATACGCAGGCGCTCATGCAGGCCCGTTTCGCCGGCCAGGGTGATGTGCAACAGGCTGTCGAGGGCACCCTGGTCGAACCGTTCGAGCATCACCGGGCGGCCCAGGCACAGCGTTTCCCAGGCCAGCAACCGGGCGCCGGGCTCAAGGATGAAGTGGCTGGCGAGCCTGGCACGGGCACCGGAGAAGAAAATGCTGTCCTGGGGCAACCATTCCAGGGTGCTGCCAGCGGCCAGGTGGAAGCGCTGGGTCAGCCGTGCGGTCGGGCCGATGCTGCGGTAAAACTTGCTGGCACCGGGCATGGTCAGCAGGGCGTGGCTGCCAGCTTCCAGCTGAATGTCGAGCTCCAGGCGATCGCCGGCAACGATGCCACCCGGCGGGTGCAGAACATACACATGGCAGGGTGCACCTTCCGGGTAGAACGGGCGCTGCACCAAAAGAGGTCCGAAATGTTTCCATGCACCAAGGCGGGTCGTGCCCGCACGCTGGACAAAGCGCAATTGCAGGTGGGCGCTCCAGCCTGCATCGTCTTGGTGGTGTTCGATCTGCTCCGCGAGCGACATCCTGCGGCCCCTAAAATTCGTGGCCTGCTGGCCGGTAAGAGGGTCAGCGGCGGGCGCCGGTTAGTGCGCACGGCCTGACCACTCGATCAAATTCGCAGGCTGGATATAGCAGGTTGCGGGCCAACTCCGCAGGTGAAGGCAGATGAATTATTTTTACCGCTCGCTCCGCCATCGGGCACCGCCGCGGGGGCCGCACAAAGCGGGGGCGTGCCCAGGCCCTGTTTCGGTGCTGGCGAGGCCTACGCTGGTCGGCGCTCAGTAGTCGAAACGGTCTACCGCACGGCGGCGTTCGTTGTCGTCACGCCGGTCGTAGATCGCCGTGGTCTGGATGTTGGCATGGTGTGCCAGCTTTTGCGCAATCGACAGGTCGTGCTCCTCGATCACCCGGGTGATGAACGCGCGGCGGAAGTCGTGCGGCATGATCTTGACCCCCACCTGCGCGCCGCGCTGGCGGGCGATGTAGTAGATGGCATGCTTGGTGATACGCGCCCGGGTGATGTGGTTGCCGCGGCGGATGCGGTTGAACAGGAACGGGTCATCTTCGGCACCGGCCGGCAGGGCCTGGCGACGCAGGTCGAGCCACGCCTGCAGCTTCTCGAACGCCCAGGGCGGCGCGTACTTGATCAACTGGTGGTTGCCCTTGCCCACCACTTGCAGGCTGCGCGCGGCGAAGTCAACCTGGGCAAGGTCGATGTCGACCGATTCCGACTTGCGCATGCCTGTGCCATACAGCAAGGCAATGATCGCCGCGTCGCGCACCCCTTGCGGCCGCGGGTCGGCAGCGCACACGTCCATCAGTTCGCGAATCAGGCTACGCCGCAGGTTGCGCCCGGGCGGCAGGCGGGTGCCGGTTGCCGGCTTGACCTCGCGGATGCGTAGCAACTGCTCGTGGTCGATCAGGCCCTGGCGCCAGGCCTCGTTCATCACCCCGCGGATGGCGTTGACGTACAGCGAAGAGCTGTTCGGCGCGTAACCATCGGCCCGCAGGGCGGCCACCAGGGCGATCACATGGCCGGGCTCGAGCCGATGCCAGAGAACGTCGACGATATTGCAGTCGACGAACCCCAAGCGGTCGGCGGCGTCCTGAAGGATGTAGCGCATGGTTTGCTGGCTGGATGGGGCCAGGCGGGCCATGTACTGCAGCAGCGGATTTTTCGAGAGGTCGGACAAAACGTGAATCCTGTAGCGGGGCGTTGGCCGGCAGCACAGCGGGCCGACGCTGGAGCAGATCAAAACGGCGTGCCGGCGAGTCTGCATGACAAACTAACGGTCGGGCCATTCTGGCCCAAGACAGTGCCATCACCTTGATATACAAGGACTTTGTATCAGGCATGGAAGGTGATCTTACCCCAATCGAGCCCCCTGAACGACCTTGGGCCTGCCTGCGCAGTGCCAGGTGCTGAACGCAGCGGTCAGGTACACTGCTCACCTTGCGGCCACCAGCCCGGGAACATCTGCTGCACCCTCGGCTCGGCGAAACGCTCATCGATCAATACCAGTACGCCACGGTCCTGGTCCCCCCGGATCACCCTCCCCGCTGCCTGGATCACTTTGCGCACCCCGGGGTAGAGATAGGCATAATCGAAACCCGCGCCAAATTGCCGACCCAGGCGCTGCTTGAACTGCTCGTTCACCGGGTTGACCTGGGGCAGCCCGAGCGTGGCGACGAAGGCGCCGATCAGACGGGTGCCGGGCAAGTCCACCCCTTCACCGAACGCACCACCCAGCACGGCAAAGCCGATGCCTTGGCCGTCGGCGACAAAGCGGTCGAGGAACGCCTGCCGGGCCGCCTCGTCCATGCCCGGGGCCTGGGCCCACAATGGGATCTGCGCGTGGCGCTCGGCCAGCAGCCCGGCGACCTGCTGCAGGTACTCGAAACTGCTGAAGAACGCCAGGTAATTACCCGGCTGGCGCTCATACTGCCGGGCAATCAACTCGACGATCGGCGCCAGCGAAGCCTGGCGCTGCTGGTACCGGGTAGACACCTGGCTGGCAATGCGCACCTGCAGTTGTTCGGCACGAAACGGCGCTGCCACTTCCAGCCACGCCGTATCGGCCGGCATGCCCAGCAGGTCGCTGTAGAACTGCCGCGGGCTCAGCGTGGCAGAGAACAGGGTGACACTGCGCGCCGCGCGCATGCGCGGTGCCAGCAGCCGTGCCGGGGTGACATTGCGCAGGCACAAGGTCGCCAGCCGGCGCTTGCGCGGCCCTTGGCGCTGGCTGATATCGAACAGGAAATGCTCGTCGAACAGTTCGGCTACCCGGCTGAACTGCAAGGCCTGGTAGAAGAACTGCAGCACCTGCGGGTCGATGTGCGTGGGCGCCTGGTTCATCTGCTCCTGGATCAGCCCGATACACTGCTGCAGGGCGCGCAAAAGGTCATGCGGCAGCGCTTCGCTGGCCTGGTACGGTGCCCGTTGTTCTTTGTACAGGGCGTTCCACTGGCGGTTTAGGCGGTCCAGCGCACTGCCCAGCCCATGGGGTTTGCTTTGGCGCAACGCCAGCAACTGCCCCTGATCGAGGCTGGCGCTGTACATGCCCCGCCCGCGCTCGACCAGGTTGTGAGCCTCGTCGACCAGAACCGCGACCCGCCACTGGTTGAGCTGTGTCAGCCCGAACAGCAAGGCGTGGGCGTCGAAGTAATAGTTGTAATCGGCAACCAGAACGTCGGCCCAGCGGGCCATCTCCTGGCCCAGGTAGTACGGGCACACCTGATGCGCCAAGGCCACTTCGCGCAGCTGGGTACGGTCCAGCATCGGCACGGCCGCAGCGGCCGTGCGCGCGGCCGGCAAGCGGTCGTAGAAGCCGGCCGCCAGCGGGCAGGACTCGCCATGGCAGGCTTTGTCCGGGTACTCGCAGGCTTTGTCGCGAGCGATCAGTTCCAGGGTGCGTAGCCCGGGCTGATTATCGCCCGTGGTGATCTGCCGCATGGCATCCAGCGCCAGCGCACGGCCCGGGGTCTTGGCCGTGAGGAAGAACAGTTTGTCCAGTTGCTGGGGCACCATGGCTTTGAGCAACGGAAACAAGGTACCCAGGGTTTTGCCGATGCCGGTGCTGGCCTGGGCCATCAGGCAACGGCCAGTGCTCACCGCCTTGTACAGGGTTTCTGCCAGTTGCCGTTGGCCTTGGCGGAACGCTGGGTAGGGAAAGCGCAGCGCCTGAAGGCCGTGGTCACGTTCGGCAAGGCGCTGCTGCTGGAACTGGGCCCAGCCCAGAAAGCGCTGGCACTGGACCTGGAAGAATGCCTGCAACTCAGCGGCCGTGCAGTGCTCACTGAACAGGGTCTGGCTATCGCTGTCGACGTCCAGGTACACCAAAGCCACCTCGATGCTCGCCAGTTGCCGGGCCTGGCACATCAGCCAGCCGTACACCTTGGCCTGCGCCCAGTGCAGCTGGCGGTGGTTGGCCGGTTGCCGGGCCAGGTCGCCACGGTGAGTCTTGATCTCTTCCAGCCGATTGCAGGCAGGGTCGTACCCGTCGGCACGCCCCCGCACCCGAAGGCCTTCAAACTGGCCCTCCAGGGTAATTTCCGACTCGTAGCCGGCCGCACGCCGGGCCACTACCCGCTGGTGGCCCTCGATGCCCTCCTGGGCGGTGGGCGACGGCGTGAAGCGCAGGTCGAGGTCGCCGACCTTGGCACTGAACTCGCACAAGGCACGCACCGCCACGCTGTAGCTCAAGCGGCGTCACTCCAACGCACATGGCAGACCGCGACGGGCAGGCCGTGCTCCTGGCAGAATGCCAGCCAGCGCAGCTGGTTGTCCTGCAGGCGGTCACCGGGGCCTTTGACCTCGACCATGCGATAACGCCCCTGCTCGGGCCAGAACTGGATAAGGTCGGGCATGCCCGCACGGTTGCTGCGAATGTCCTGCAGCAGGCGCACGAAGCAGTGCTTCAACTGCGCAGCCGGCAGGCAGGCCAGGGCCTGCTGCAGCAGCGCCTCGCTGAGCATCGACCAGAACACGAACGGTGACTGCAGCCCGTGTTTGGCTGCATAGCAATCCAGGATCGCCTGGTGGTGGCTACCATCGTCGAGCCGCGCCAGGCATTGCTCGAACAGGGCACTGCGGCGCTGCTGGAAGTCGCTGTCGTGCAGGTCTTGCGGCGCGGCCTGGAACGGGTTGAAGAACGCGCCAGGCACAGGGGCGAAGATCGCCTCCCAGCACAGCAGGCCAAACAGGCTGTTGAACAGCGTGTTCTCCACATAGTGGGCTTGCCCGCCCTCGGCGGCCAGGTGCTGGCGCACGGCCTCTTCAACGCCTAGCGCGGCGTGCTCGCGGGGCAATTCCAGTTCGATCAGTGCCAGCGGCGCCACGCGCTGGCGGCGCTGTGGCGGGCCACCGAGCTTGCGCGCCAGGCGCGGCAGCATACGTTCCAGCGCCTGGACCTCCAGTGCATTGGCCGGTGCCGCTGCCAGTTGCAACGCCAGGGCATGGGCCTGCGGCCAACGTTCGCTGCGCTCCAGCACCCGCACCTGGCGAATACGCGCCTGGGCATGGCTGCACTGCGCATAAACCGCCATGGCCTGGTCCCAGTCACCCAGGCGCTCGCATTGCTGGCCCAGGGCGAACTGCAACCGCGCACGGCGCCGGGCCAGCCAAGGGTTGTCGCAGTGCAGGTGCTGTATTGCCGTGATTACCGACTGAGGGTGTTCGCCCTGCTCCAGGCGCTCGGCACACTCATGCAGCACCATGGCCAGGTCGATATCGGCGCGTTGCTGCAGGGCACGCGAATCGGCGCTGAAGGGCACCTGCTCGTAGCGCAGCAGCCCCAGGTCGGCAAGCACGAACTCTGACCAGTCCTGGTAGAGGTTGCCGAAGAACAGCAGCCGCATGCGGTCGCAGAGCGGTTGCAGGCACCACTGCAAGATGCGCAACTCACTGCCCGGGTACCACTCGGCCAGAGACCGGGCGGCCAGTTGCAGCGGCTGCAGCTGGGCCAGCAAGTCATGCTTGGCAGCACGCGGGCGGCTCAATTGGGCGGCGAAACAGCACGCCAGTTCGTCTTTGCGCAGCAAGGCGAACAGTTGCTCCAAGTGCAGTTGCTCGGGCTCGCGGACCCAGCCCAGGGCCTTGAGTGGCTGCAGGGCGAGTTCGGTGTCGCCTATTTCCTCATAGACGAGGCGGTCGCTGCGAAACAGTTCGCCCTTGCGCATCACCATGCGCACCATCAAGGCCTGGGCTGGCGCGCTCAGTTGGCCGAAGGCATGGATGAACGCCAGTTCCTGTTCATCGAGCAGGTCCTGGTAGCGCTGTTCGACCCACAGCAGTACCTGGCGGAAGTTGTGCAGGTAATAGAACGGGTCGTCGACGGAGTGGGCAATCACGGGCTGGGTCAGGTAGCGGGAACAAGGCACTGGTTATACATACAGACCCAGGGGCCTGGCAAGAGCCGTGGGTCAGCTCGCCCCTGCAAGAACCGCCGCGATCGCGCCCTTGGGCATGCAGTGCCCTATGATTCAGCGGGGAACCGCCGCACCCGCCTGCGGCGAAGTTCCAGGGCCTGGGCCAGGCGCTGCACGGCTTGTTGCAGGTCGCCTGGGCAGTCGCCCAGCCACATCAGCGCCAGGTGCTGCCGGTAGCGGCCGTGCAAGCTGAACTGTTCCCCCGGCAATGCATGCAATGCGCAACCTGCCAAGGCCTTGGCAATGGCATCCCAGGCCAGCGGCTGCTCGAAGCGCACCCACAGCATGCGCCCGCCTTGCGGGGGCTCCAGCACCACCCGCTGGGCAAACTGCGCGGTCAGCGCGCAGGCGAGGTTTTGCGTGCGCTGCTGCAGGTTGCTGCGCAACGCCACCAGTTGCGCTTCGATATCACCCTTGGCCAACAGGTGGGCCAGCGCCAGCAGCCGCAGCGGCGCAAGGCGGAACGCCCGCTCGCAGAACGCCTTGGCCAGGGCGGTATCCAGGCTCAGTACGTAGGCATACGGCGCTTCGGGCCCTACTGCAGCCTCGAACGCCCCCATAATCATCAACCTGCGCGGATCGACCCAATCGCGCAGGCGGGTCACGGGTGGGCCACTGTAGCAAAGCTCGCTGTCCAGGTCGTTCTCCAGCAGCCATACGCTGTGCTGGCTCAACAGCAGGCCAAGCTGCTGCTGGTAATGCAGGGAGACCAGCCGCCCTTGCGGCAGGCCAAGGCAGGACGGCATCACCAGCAGGCGGACCGGCTCGCAGCCCAACAGCCTGGCCACGGCCTGCAGGTCCGGGTTGCCACGTGGATCGGGTGGCACCTCCAACACCCGCATGCCAGCGCGCGCCAAAGCACGCAGCACGTGCCCGCAACAGGGCGACTGTACCAGCACCGTGGTGCCCCTTTGCAGGGCCAGCGCTGCAAGCAGCGTTTCCAGCAACGCCGGAACATCCGGGGCCAACTGAACGTCATCGGCCCGCCAGTACTGGCGCGAGCAACGGGTGTAACGCTCCGCCAGCGCGTCGCGCAGGCGCGCACTGCCCTGCACTTCCCAAGGGCCAGCGCCGCGCTCGCGCTGGCGGGCCAGGCGCCGCTCGTGGGTGAACAAGGCGCGCTCCAGCAACGGTTGTGCGAGCTGGGGCGCCTGCCGGGGCATACCACCTTGCTGCAGGTCAGCCAGGCGAACGAAATAGCCCGAGCGTGGCAGGCAGTGCACGCGACCCTCCTCCTCCAGCAGGCTGTAGGCGCTCTGCACCGTTGCCAGCGATACCCGCAGCCGCCGCGACAGCTCACGCAAGGACGGCAGCCGGTTCGGACCACCAGCCGTCGCCTGACCAATCAACGCTTCCAGGTAGCGGTAGACCCGCCTATAAGCGAACTCGCCGGCCGCTGTTCGCGCCATCAAGGTTGCCTCATGGGGCTGTGCCGCCGTTCAGCGGCGTGGCGCGGCAACAGCCGCAAGTGCGCGTCGCGGCGCGCCAACGCACTGAGCAGGCGCCACGCAGGTAGCGGCATCTTACCGCCGTAGACTGCCCGCAGTTGCGCCAGTGATAGCCCACTGGTGTTCACCAGCCAGGCTTTGACCGCCGCGGGGCAAGGTTTGCCTTGCATGGCCCGGTGCAGGTAAGGCAGCGCCACCAGCATGTCGGCATGGCGAGCGCGCAGAAAACGCTCGAGGTTCTTGCCCTGCCTGGCGAACGGTTTGCACAGCAGGCATTCCAGTTGGGCCTGGCTGAGGCCATAGGCCTTGCCAAACTGCAGCACAGGTTCGTCGGCAGGCTTGCTGTCGCCCGGCGCCCCCGCCAGCCTCAAGGGCGGCCGGGTGGCTTGAGGCTCCAGGCTGCGGGCCCGCAGTTCCTGCAACTGGGCCAAGGCCAATGGGTCGACGAACGCGGCCAACGGCGAGCAGGCCGTCTCGGCCGCCGCGAAGTGCCAGCCCAGCATGGCATCCAACTGCTGCCCGCCCAGCAACGGCGGCAGCAGGTCATCAATGGCTATCAGCCGCACCGGCCCCCCCTTGAGCGCGGTCCCCGCAGGCTGATCCGCCGGGTTGCCGGGCGCCAGCCCCGTGGCCCCTTGCAAGCGCGCCAGGCCCTCGGCCAGCGTCGACAGGCAATGGTGCGCCAGGTAAGGGCCACGTTGCCCCGCCAAGCGCTGGCTACGCAGCGCCCACGCCAGGTAGCGGCGGCGCTGCCCTGCGGGCAAGGCGGTGACCATTGCGTCGGCGGGCGCCTGAGCCTGCAGCGCGAAGCTTACGGCCGCCGCCAGTTCCAGGTGCAGGCGGCTACCCAGCAACGCTTCTGGCCTGGCATCGATCAGGTGGCCAAACATCAGCAGCGCTTCCCTGGTCGGCAACCAGCGCTCGGACGCCACACGGGGGCGGCAACTGAACGGCACCACTTCGCGCCCCTCGATCATTTGCAGTTGCACCCGCGGGTCATCCTGCATGAACAGCGCACTGAAGCCTTGATCGAGCCCTTGCAGCGTAGGGCTGCCGGCCACCGGCAAGCTCACCACCAGCACGCGCAGTTGAAAAGTAACCGGTGCACGCATGGCGATGCTCAGTTGCGCAGCACGCAACATCGCCAGCAGCCGAGCACCCTGGCGGTCACTGCCTTGCAATACCTGCAGGCGAAAGGTGCCGATATATTCAGGCCCGCCTGCGGCTACCAATAAACGTTGTATCAACAACTGCAAGGAGGCCCGTTGCGCCTGTGACATATGGGCGAGCAAGCGTTCGAGCACTTGCTGGTAGATATAATGCATTGCCTGGTCGTGAATAGCAGTCACGGATCACCTCACCACTTCAAGTCGCCGGCGCACGCCCAAGCAAGTTGTTCAGGCTTACACTGCGCCAGGCTTTTACAGAAGAAACTTCCTACAAATGAATAAAGTGACGTGAGCCTTCACTGTCGCCAGGCCATGGAGAAGAATTCACCCCTGCAATGCTCTGATTCAGGCCTAGCCGTACGCATCCCTTACTCCTTGCACAAAGTATCATTGCGCCATTATCGAGTGATGCGAAGCGAATTGAAGATACAGATCACGGTAAAAAAACCATTCAGCAAAGCGCTAAATTCACCTTGACCCTCTAACCACGCACATGCAACCGCAAATGATTGGCGGCATGTTTCCATTGGCATTTAATTAATGAATTATATGTAGTCCGCTTCGTCTTTTATTGTAGGAATATTCCCACTTTAACGATGACGTTACTTTATTCCGCGCACAAAAAACCCGGGGCTGGCCCGGGTTCACGGTGAACTGCAGTGATCAATGCTGCGCCATATCCAACACCACGCGCCCACCGCAAGGGCACTGGTCCATGTAGCGATGCGCCTCCACCACCTGCTCGAACGGGTACACCTTGATGATCTGCGGGGTCAGCAACTGGTCGGCGGTGAACTGGTTGATATCACGCAAGGCACGCTGCAGCGCCACCTGGTCCTGGCTGATACCCAGTTCCGGCTTGCCAGTGAAGTTACCGATGCAGTGCACGTAGAACTGGATGTTCTTCTGGAAGGCCGCGCAGGCTGGGAACGGCGTCTGGTTGCCGCCTTGAAGGCCATACAGTACCAGGCTGCCCCGCGGTGCCAGCACATCGCCCAGCAACGACATCTGCGGCCCGCCCATGCCGTCCAGAACCATGTCCACGCCGCGCCCATCGGTGTACTTGCCGACCTGCATCAGCAGGTCCTGCTCTTCGGTGACGATTACCTTGTCGGCGCCCAGGCCCAGCAGGTAGTCACGCTGCTCGGCATCCTTGGTGGCGGCGAACACTTTAAGCCCCAGCGCCTTGCCCAACTGCACGAAAGCGGGGCCGGCACAGTGGCTGGCGTCGGTAACAAGCGCAGTCTGCCCGGCCTTGGCCCGTGCCAGGTCCACGTAGGCGAAATAGGCAATCAGCAGCGGCGTATAGTGCACGCTGGCCTCGATCGGGGTGAGCACCTGCGGATAGCGTGTGATCGCGGTCCGTGGCAGCACGATGACATCCCCGTATACCGGGTGGTCATTGGCGCTGGTAGCGGGAAAACTGGCAACGCGGTCACCCACGGCAATGTCTTCGATCCCTTCACCAACCGCCGTCACCACACCGGCCATCTCATGGCCGATACCGGCCGGCAGGCGTGCCTGCGAGGGCGCCAGGTTCTGCCGCCAGAGCACGTCATACCAGCTGACGCCAACCGCCTCGACGCGAATTTGCACTTCGTCGACAGCGGGAGACGGTTCGGCCTGCTCCTCGCAACGGAGCACATCGGCAGCGCCGAACTTGTGGAAACGGATCATGCGGGACATCGCAAACCTCGCCTTTGTGAACCTCTAATTACCACTGACTCTATCCGGGCTTTTGCAGTTAGACCACCAGTGGTCATTAATAGTCGACATGCCTGTCATCGATTGGGCACCTGACATTCCCTGCAATTGGCTCCCGTAAACCCGTGCAGGGTAACAGCCTTTGGCCTTAAGATTCACCCCTGCCCCCCTTCAGGCGAAGCGCACCGATGAATCGAAACGACCTGCGTCGTGTAGACCTCAACTTGCTGATTGTGTTCGAAACGCTGATGCACGAGCGCAGCGTGACCCGTGCGGCGGAAAAACTGTTCCTGGGCCAGCCGGCCATCAGCGCGGCCTTGTCGCGCCTGCGCAACCTGTTCGACGACCCGCTATTCGTACGCACAGGCCGCAGCATGGAACCCTCGGCGCGGGCCCACGAAATCTTCGCGCTGTTATCGCCCGCGCTGGATTCGATTTCCACCGCGGTGAGCCGCGCAGCCGAATTCGACCCTGCCACCAGCAATGCCGTATTCCGCATCGGCCTGTCGGACGACGCCGAATTCGCCCTGCTGCCGCAACTGCTCAAGCGCATTCGCGCCGAGGCCCCTGGCATCGTGCTGGTGGTGCGCCGGGTGAACTACCTGCTGATGCCGACCCTGCTGGCCTCAGGGGAAATCTCGGTGGGCGTCAGCTACACCAGCGAACTGCCCGCCAACGCCAAGCGCAAGGTGCTGCGCCGCAGCGCGCCGAAACTGCTGCGCGCCGACAGCGTGCCTGGCAGCATCACCCTGGACGACTTCTGCGCGCGGCCACATGCATTGGTGTCGTTTGCCGGGGACTTGTCTGGCTTTATCGACGAGGCGCTTGACGAGCTGGGTCGCAAGCGCCATGTCGTGCTGGCGGTACCGCAATTCAACGGGTTGGGCAGCTTGCTGGCGGGGACCGATATCGTGGCGACGGTACCGGACTACACCGCCGATGCGCTGACGGCTGCCGGCGGGTTGCGGGCGGAGGACTTGCCGATACCGGTACGTAGTTTCGAGCTGCACATGGCCTGGCGTGGCGCGCAGGATAACGACCCGGCGGAGCGCTGGCTGCGGTCACGGATACAGATGTTTTTTGGGGATCCGGACAGTCTTTAGGGGCGACGAATCCGGTTAATGGCTGAGCTTCACTACAAGACTCGACACATCGCTTGCACAGTTCTCACTACCTTGGCGATCACACAGCCCTACGGGTTGCGCTGTCGCGCAGAGATCCCAATTCGTAAGCGCCTCGCGGGCTGTATGGGAGCGGGCGTGTCGAGGCGTTGAACCGCCGCGACTAATCCAACGCGGTGGCTGGCACCGGCTACGCCGGTATTCGCGGCGGTTCGACGCCTCGACATGCCCGCTCCCACAAGCCCCCGCTAAATCAATAAGTTGTGGATTGTTATATGAGAGAGCGCCGATTCAGCTGCGTAGACACCACCCATGAAGACCCTGCCATCGGTGCGTTCCTGGGTTTGCTGGAGGCTGATATCCGAAGCGGACGCAACCTCACCACCCTGCCGGAAAACTTGGGGCAAACCATGCTCGCCAACGCAAACCACTCCGTAAACCTGGACGAAGATATCGACGGTGAGGTCGCGCTCTGATGGTGCGACATAGCTGGACCCCCAGACGACATCGGCGCTCTCACGGCGGAAATCGTCTTCTTCGAACCTCGCTTGCGCAACGAGATTGTCTATCTTGCAGGCGACACGGTTTCGTATGGGCAAGTCGCACACATCCTCGAGCACGCGCTGGGTCGTCCTTTCAAAACCAGCGTGTGGACTGTCCCGCACCTGATGGACGAATTGAGAAAAGACCCTACTCATCACATCAAAAAGTACCGTGCTGTATTCGCTCAAGGCAGAGGGGTGGCTTGGCCAAAAGCGGGAACCTTCAACGAACAGCAGGGGATTCCAGTAACCACCGCAGAGCAGTGGGCTCGGGCGAATCTTGCGAGCAAGTGAGCGCGACGACAGAAGCTGGCTTGCGAGAAACGCCTTGGCTCGACAGGGGATGCTGAACGACGAAAAGCGCAAGGCTATCCATACAGCACATCCGATCCCTGCGCCGTATTCGAGTAGGCCAGCCTGCGAAAACACGCCATACTCACGGCTTTACAACTCAGCCGTGTGTGGCCAATGTCCGAACCGAGTCGTCCAGTCCCTACCCTCTTTCGTCATTCACGCTGGCGAGAATGGCGTCAGCGGCTGGCGTTCTGGATCGGGGCGCTGCTGGTAGGGCTGGTTGCGCTGGCTTTCGCTTGGCTGGCCGACGAGGCCTTCGCCTCGTTCAAGCGTTTGGTGGTCCGGGCACCCTGGGCTCCCCTGCTGATAACCCCAGTGGGTTTTGCCCTGCTGGCCTATCTGACGCAACGCTGGTTTGAGAATGCCAAAGGCAGTGGTATTCCCCAAGTCATCGCTGCCCTGGAAATACCCTCTCGACGGCTGCGAGCCCGATTACTCTCGCTCCCTGTGGCTGCCGCACGCATGAGCCTGACTTTGGGCGCGCTGCTGGTCGGAGGCTCGGTTGGCCGCGAAGGCCCCACCGTGCATATCGGCGCGGCTGTGCTCTATACCTTTGGCCGGCGCCTGGGCCTGCATGGCCGGCGAACAATCGCAGGCCTGGTGCTCGCCGGCGGCGCAGCAGGTATCGCAGCGGCCTTCAATACCCCATTGGCGGGCATTGTGTTTGCCATCGAGGAATTGAGCCGCACGTTCGAGCAACGATTTAGCGGGCTGGTGCTCACTGCGGTACTGATCGGCGGCGCCGTCACCCTCGGCTTGATGGGGCATTACGCCTATTTTGGCGAAATCAGCGGTCGTGTGCCGACGGGCTGGGGCTGGAGCGTCGTACCGGCTTGTGCAGTGCTGGGTGGGCTGCTGGGTGGCTTTTACGCCAAGCTTGTGCTGCCAACCGACAAGGGATTGCTAGGCCGCCTATGTGCGGCACGCGGGCGTTATCCCGTGCGTTTCGCTGCGTTCTGTGGGCTGTTGCTGGCCACTTTGGGGCTCGTGTCTGGCAATCATGTATTTGGCACTGGGTACGAAGAAACACGCGCTTTGCTTGAAGGCCAGCCCATCACGGACTCAAGCTTTCTGCTGTGGAAGTTCTTGGCCAATGTCGTTTCCTACCTCTCCGGTATCCCTGGCGGTCTGTTTTCGCCCTCGCTCAGCATAGGTGCGGCATTTGCGCCCGTGTTGGGTTTGATCCCCAGTGTCGACCCGCAAGCATGCGCACTGCTCGGCATGGGTGCCTACCTGGCGGGTGTCACGCGCTCACCACTCACTGCCTCGGTCATCGTGCTTGAACTGACGCACAGCCCGGACCTGGCCATTCCCATGCTGGCAGCGACACTGATGGCCGCCGCCATCTCTGGCTGGGTATCGCCCGTCTCGCTCTATCATGCGCTGGCCAGGCAGATCATCGACAAGCTGCAGGTTCCGGCGCCGGCCGTTTCCAAACCTGGCGCTCGCGAGCAGTGAATAATCCTGCTTTTCCCGCCTGATGACACGCGCCTGGGACTCGAGCATCCGGGCCGAAAAATGGGTGTTGGCCAAGGTCCTGACCAGCGGATGCACCCAAGTGCATGTTCATACCGTCGCGCATTGTGCCGACAGTGTTCGCCTGGAGCATCATGCCCGCCCTGCAAAGCACCTACCCTCCCCCGGTCAACGGTGTAAACCCGCCACCCCGCCACCCGATCCCATGGAAGCCCTGGACATGCTTACCCACTTCAGACCTGCCGAGGCCTCGGACGCGCCGGATATCGCGCGCTTCTTTCAACTGACATCAGAAGGCATGGCCGATTACATATGGAGCAAGCTGGCCGCGCCGGGAGAAGCATTGCTGAGTGTGGGTGCGGCTCGCTATGCCAGGGAACAGGGCGATTTTTCATACAAGAACTGCCTGATGGCCACCTGCGAAGGTCGCGTCATCGGCATGATGCACAGCTATGCACTGCATGCGGCCCCTGACCGGCAGGTCGAGACAGATCCGGTACTCGCGCCTTACGCCGACATGGAAATACCCGACACCCTGTACATCTCCAGCCTGGCCCTGGATGAGGCCTGGCGCAGCCAGGGCCTGGGCGTGCAGTTCCTTCGCCACGCCCAGCAACGCGCCGAGGACCTCGGCTTGCAGGGCCTGTGCCTGATCGACTACGCGGAAAACCACGGTGCACGGCGCTTCTACGAACGCCATGGCTTCAAGATCGTGAAAACCTGCCAGATCGTGCCGCACCCGATGCTCGCCGTCACCGGCGAAGCCTATTTGATGTATCGCCCTAACCCCCAACCCGCTCGAGAAATAACCATGACCCAGAAACTGACCGTGTTCCGCGAGATGGATATCCAACCGGTGCGCGACCTGCCCTTCTTCGAAGAGGTGGTGGAAGGCGACCCGCACACGCTGACGTCCAAGTACTACCACGATGAACAGCAGGGTCGTATTTCCGGCGAATGGGAGGCCAGTACCGGAGCGTGGCGTATCGACTACAAAGTCTGGGAATTCTGCCATGTGTTAAGCGGGCGCTGCGTGATCGAGCTCGACGGCTGTGCGCCGGTCACCCTCGCCGCTGGCGACACGTTCATCATCGAGCCCGGCGCCAAAGGCAAGTGGACTGTGCTGGAGGACATGAAAAAGAACTTCGTGATCCTCGTGCCCGCAAACTAGTCGGCGCAGGCGCGTGGGCGCGCCTGTCAATTCAGCGGCGTGACGCTTCCACGGCGCTGAATACCAGCATGCCCACGAGCATGGCCGCCACGAACAGCCAGGCTTGCCAGTAACCGCCTACCAGCAGCACCAGTGCCGGGCCCGGGCAGATGCCAGCGATCCCCCAACCGACCCCAAACATGAGGCTGCCGCCCACCAGCCGCCGGTCGATGTCGCGCCGCGTCGGCAACTGCATCCGGCCACCCAGCAACGCCACGCTGTGCCGCCGCGCCCAGGTCATGGGCAGCAAAGCGATGCCGATGGCGCCAACCATGACCAGCGCCAGCGAGGCATCCCAGCGCCCGGCCAGGTCGAGAAACCCGAGCACTTTCGCGGGGTTTGCCATGCCGGATAGCAACAACCCCAGGCCAAACAACACGCCAGCCAGAAAACCACTGAGCCGCTGCATGTCAGTTACCTGCCAGCACATGACGAAGGATATAGACGGTGGCAAACCCGGCCACCATGAAACTCAGCGTTGCTACTGCCGAGCGCGGCGACAATCGGGAAAGGCCACACACACCATGGCCGCTGGTGCAGCCTGCAGCGTAACGGGTGCCGAGGCCGACCAGCAGCCCGGCGACCACCAGCCACCCGGGCGAAACCGTAAAGTGCGCAGACGGCAGGGCCGTAAACAGTTGCCACAGCAACGGCGCGGCGAGGATGCCGAGCAGGAATGACGCTTTCTCGCCACGCCCCTCCCCGCCACGTTGCAGCAACGACCCGAGCAGGCCGCTGATACCCGCGATACGCCCATTGGCCACGGCAAACAGCGCAGCAGCCAGGCCAATCAAGGCGCCGCCTGCCAGCGCCGTCCAAGGGGTGAAATCGTTCATGCACAACGCCTCGAAAAATGCCACGTAAGGGAAACACCGACGTCGACATTATGGCATTGCTGGCAGGCAGCCTCCATTGACGGTCGCGAACAGTGCCTGTGCCAACGCACCGCAGGTGCTGTCGTGCAGCCCATCACAACTGCCAAGTCAACCTTGAGAACGCTCAGGCGAGATCACCAGCACACTGGACGACAAGCGATGCAGTACCCGTTCGGCCGTACTGCCAATGAACCAGCCGATACCACGGTGGTGATAACTGCCCATCACCAGCACGTCGGTGTCATGGTTGTCCATGAACAGGGCCAGCGCCTTGGCCGGGTCACCGATGCGCATATGACGGTGCTCGACCGCTATGCCGTTACGCTCGGCCAGCGCCTGGAAGGCATCGCTCTGGGCTTCATGAAGTGTGTGCGCCAAGTTGGAGTCGAACAGGAAGGCGTGTTCCCGACTACCGTCGGCGTCCAGTTACATCGAGCCCAGGTCGTAGGCATAGAGCAACTCGATTTGCGCATTGCACTGCAAGGCCAGTTTCAGCGCCTCGCTGATGATCTGGTCATTGAAACCCTCGATCTGATCCTCTGGCCTGGACAAGTCCACCGCCGCCAGGATGGTGCGGGGCCATGCTCGGCAGACTTGACGTTAGTCAACTGACGCGCTCACGACAACGGCATTCATCCCAACGCGGGTATTTGACGCAGATCAACCGGTTGCCGGACGCCAGGCACAACCTGACCCCATCGCAACGCCCTCACCCGTCAGGCAAGGTATCGTCAACCTGCGCGGCAGCCTGGTGGAAACACTCGACATGCCGGCTCTGCTGGCCCTGGAGAAAGGCGAGCCTGCCAATGGAAGACTGCAAGCCCTGACCGTGCCATGCTAGATACGCTGATGGCAGTAGCGCCGCTGCTGCGCAATCGATAGAGGTTCACTAGCATGGACGACACACTCGCCAAACTCGACCACTACATCGAAACCCTCGGCCCCATCGCCGATGCCCTCGAGCAGCAGGTTGGCCCCTGCCCCGGTACGCGCCCAGCGCTGATCGCGTGGCTGATGGAATGGAAGGGCAGCCACCCGGCACACAGTAAAATCGAGGGTGATCCGCCCTGCTTGCCTGCCAGCCTGAAAGCGGCCTACCGCCAATGGGCGAAACTGCCGGCCAGCGAATAAAGGTAATCAGCCCGCTTAGCGATTGCCGCAGGCCGCTGCGCACGGAGCATTGCGAGGTTACCTGCGGTCGAACGCTGCTGGAGACCGATGGCGACCTCAGCCAGTACCTGTACCCTGCCGAGGTCACCCGCCCGGGCTTGTCAGTACTGCCCGCCGAACACCGGCCCGAATACAGCTCGCCGCCTGCGGCCGGGCTATATAGCTGCGGGGGCTGCGGCTTTGCGACCTACCATGAGGCTGAAGATACGCGCTGCTGCAAACGTTGTGGCCATGGCGTCTGGTCGCCGGCCCTGGACGCCTTGCCCAGCCGATAAGGCAGGCTGCCAAAGCCGGCAAGGCTAGAGCTTGAAGCGGACATGAATACAGCTCTTGCTGGCCTGGCGGTCGATGGTCACCGCGGCGCTACCATACCCGGAATAGCTTTTGACCAGGCGCATACCCAGGCCGGTGCCCGTCGGCTTGGGGTAGTTGTCCGGGAAGCCATCGCCTTCATCGCGAACGGTGAGCAATGCATGGTCGCCTGCATGCTTGACCAGCACCTCAATGGTGCCTTTGCCGTACTTGAGCGCGTTGGTGATCAGCTCGGAGATGACCAGGCCCAGGGGCGCCATACGTTCAGGCGGCAGCACGAAATCATCTGCCTCCAGAACGATCTTGCGGTCTGCCAAGGCCTTGCCCAAATCGCCGAGCAATGCATTCAGATATTCTTCAGCATGCACGTCTTGGTCTTCAGCGGTCTGGTACAGCCGCTCGTGAACACTGGCAATGGTGACTACCCGGCCAGCCGCGGTTTCAAGCTGCAGCTTGACCGCCGCGTCGGCTGCCAGGTTTGCCTGCAGCAGCAGCAGTGTGTTCACCAGGTGCAAACTGTTCTTGACCCGATGATGAATCTCCTCCAGATAGAGGTCGCTGCGGTCTTGCCTGGTGTTCTGCGCCTCGATCAGGGACAGCAGTTGGGCCTCGTACTGATGCCGTGCGGTGATGTCGCGCGAAACGGCGATCACTCGCTCAACCTGGCCATTCACGCCCATGATCGGCGCCACCGTCACATCCCACCATCTCGGCTCAGTAGCCGATAACGGGCAATACGCTTCGAACCGAATGGTCTCGCCAGCGCCGACTTTACCCAGCGCCTCCCACACAATCGACCTCGATTCCTCTGGCCACAGCTCATGCCAGCCCTGGCCTGTGACTTCGGCAGCGCTGGCGTTCATGAAGGTCAGGCCAGCTTCGTTCATGAATTCGATGTGCCCGTCGGCAGACATGATCTCCACCCAGTCAGGGCTGGCATTGAGGATCGTCTCGGAATAGGGGTCGGGGTGAGGCGCCTCGACCCCTGCGGCAATCCGTTCGGCAGCCAGTGAAATGACGGTAGCGATCCCTTCCAGGAACACCAGGTCGCTTTCCACGAAATCCTCACCGTTGCTGCTGTCGGCCTCAAGCACGCCGAATGGGCCGAGTACACCGCGAATCGGTACATTGATCGCGCGCTCGATACCGTATTTTTTCAGCAGCTCAGGGGTGCGGAACCTATTTTCCATGCCCAGATGGTTCGACAGTACCGGCCTGTAGGTGGCCAGCGCATACCCTGCCGGGCTGGCTTCATCTGCACCCACGGTAGCCCTGCCGATGTCTGCAGCATCCCAGCCAACCCCATGGGACAGGACGAAACCGTCGCCGTCCAATTCAGGCTGGAGCACCTTGGCGTAGCGCGTATTCATGCCCTCGGCAACCACTTCACAGGCGCGCGTCAGCAGCAGGTCGAGTCCTGTGACCTGCAACGACACCACGCCAAACTCGACAACCAGCTCATGTTGTCGGTGAAGGCGTGCATGGGTTCGATTCAAGACTGCACGGATCGTTTCGTCCGTAGGTAGCTGCTGCATAGGGTTCCCTTTGTAGTGTGCAGGAACGCGTCCAGCCTCCATACGCAGCGAAGGCGGTTCGCTTACCGCCCTCCTACAATAGCCGCTAATCGATGTACGCGCGCCAGTGCTCGCCCCGCTGCGCCAGCGTAGGGCTGGACGTCAATGGTCACTTTACGCGGTAAATTCAGGGGGCGGTGCATATTATGACGAGGCGTGCAGCAGCGCTGTGCCTGTTCAGCCGGTGGGTGGCGCCCCCTGCAGCGTTGCTACAGCTCATACGGGGTGGCCATGGGCCGCGTAGCACGCTGGCTCAAACCTTCTACCGCGGTAACCCGGGCAATTTCAATACCATTGCGCACGATGACAACCACCGTGCCATAGATGACTTGTTCGAGGATGTACTCAAGGCTGGTCTGGGCTTCGGACAGGTCATATTTGACGTGGTGCACGATGGCGTTCCTTTTGGGAGGTTCGATTGGGGTGAGGTTCACCCCGCAGGCAAGCGGCCCGTGTAAGGCCAGATGCTGGTCAATATGATGATGCGCCCGCCGGGGAATGTGCTGCCTAAAAACGCCACCGCTGAAAAGATTTTCGATTGTTTATTCTGATTTTCCAGAATTTGCACATTATCTATTCATTGAGGTGAATGTCTGATCACTTCACAGCCCCATCAGGGCAAGCGCAAACCGGGGCCGGGTCGCGAGGCCCTCAATGCATTTTCACGCCTGCAGAGAAAGTCTTGCTTCATGCAGGCTGTTTTTCCAATCACTTGAAATGCTTAGCCTGCACCCACTTTCCCAGCCTCTGGATACAACCCATGAAAGCCGTCGTCTATACCCAACCCGGTTTGCCCATTCAGGACCCACAGTCGCTCTACGACACAGAATTGCCCGCGCCCCAGGCGGGTGCCAGGGATCTGCTGGTCGAGGTCAAGGCCATTGCGGTAAACCCGGTCGACACGAAAATACGGGCAAGCCGTGGCGGCCAACAGCCACAGGTGCTCGGCTGGGACGCTGTCGGGGTTGTGCGCGAGGTAGGCCCTGAAGTGACGTTGTTCCGGCCCGGCGACGAAGTGTTCTACGCCGGTGCCATCGACCGCCCGGGCAGCTACAGCGAGCTGCATGTAGTTGACGAGCGTATCGTCGGGCACAAGCCCCGTAGTCTGAATAACGCTGATGCTGCGGCGTTGCCGTTGACCTCCATCACCGCCTGGGAGTTGCTGTTCGACCGCCTGGGCATCGCAGAGCAGGCTGGCCAAGGGCAAAGCCTGCTGGTGGTCGGCGCTGCCGGCGGGGTGGGCTCCATCCTGATCCAGCTTGCCAGCAAGCTTACGCAATTGACGGTGATCGGTACCGCCTCCAGGGCTGAAAGCCAAAAGTGGATCGAGGAACTGGGTGCGGATCATGTCATCGACCACACCCGGCCGATCGCCGCTCAGCTTGCAGCGCATGAACTCGAGTGCGTGGACTATGTGATCAGCCTGACGCACACCGATACCTACCTGGACCAGTTGGTAGAAGTGCTTCGCCCTCAAGGCAAGCTGGCGCTGATCGACGATCCGGCGCAGCTGGATGTCGTGCCCCTCAAGCGCAAGTCACTGTCGCTGCACTGGGAGCTCATGTTCACCCGCTCGCTGTACCAGACCGACGACATGATCAAGCAACATCATCTGCTCGAACGCGTCTCCAGCCTGGTCGACAAGGGCGTGCTGCGGACTACCCTGGGCGAGCACTTCGGTGCAATCAATGCCGAGAACCTCCGGCGTGCGCACGCCGTCATCGAGAGCGGCAAGGCCCGGGGCAAGATCGTGTTGGAAAGCTTCTGACCGGAGCGCGAAGCAATCGCGCCTTGGTTCACGAGCGGGGGTGGCACCGCTCGTCGCTTCCTCGGCGCATTGGAACCAACGCGCAGGTACCAGCCTCCTCGAACCGGTATGAGCATTCTCAACTGCAGGAGCTTTTACCATGCGCGACTACCCTACCCCGCCGTTCCCGTCTCAACCGCAGAGCGTTCCTGGTACGCAGCGCAAGATGGAGCCATACCCGGATTGCGGCGAGCAGTCCTATACCGGCCATGGCCGGCTTGCAGGCAAGATCGCCCTGATTACAGGGGCCGACAGTGGCATCGGCCGGGCGGTGGCCATCGCTTATGCCCGGGAAGGTGCAGATGTTGCCATCAGCTACCTCGACGAGCATGAGGATGCGCAGGAAACCGCACGCTGGGTCGAGGCGGCAGGCCGCCAATGCCTGATGCTGCCTGGTGACCTGGCGCACAAGCAACACTGCCAGGCCATCGTGGCCAAGACCGTCGAGCGGTTTGGCCGCATCGATGTCCTGGTGAACAATGCCGCGTTCCAGATGGCCCACGAAACCCTGGAGGAAATTGACGATGATGAATGGGTGAAAACCTTCGATATCAACATCACCGCCATTTTCCGCATTTGCAAGGCGGCGTTGCCTTCCATGCCCAAGGGCAGCTCGATCATCAATACCAGTTCGGTGAACTCCGACGACCCCTCCCCCAGCTTGCTGCCGTATGCGGCGACCAAAGGTGCCATCGCCAACTTCACGGCCGGCCTGGCGCAGTTGCTGGGCAAAAAGGGCATTCGCGTGAACAGCGTAGCCCCGGGGCCCATCTGGACCCCGTTGATTCCGGCGACCATGCCCGACGAGGCGGTCCGGAACTTCGGCTCCGGCTACCCCATGGGGCGCCCTGGGCAACCCGTCGAGGTTGCGCCGATCTACGTGCTGCTGGCATCTGACGAAGCCAGCTACATCAGCGGGTCGCGCTATGCCGTGACAGGTGGTAAACCGATTCTTTGACGGCAGAGCCGCCCTGCCAACCCCGGCATTATCGTTCGGGCTGCGCGCCTAGCATGGCATGTACCCTGGCCACCAGTTCGTCTACGGCGAAAGGCTTGGTCAGTAAAGCCGATGGGTCGCGCAGAAGCTCGTGCTCGAACAAGGCCGGGTTGGTGAAACCCGTCATGAAGATAACGGGCAGCGCCTTGCGAATCTGGCGGCTGGACGACGCCATCTGAAGACCGTCAATGCCGCCAGGCAGCCCGACATCCGTTACCAGCAAATCGATGCGTGTGTCGGAAGACAGCAGCTGCAAGCCAGCCTGGCTATCCGCCGCCTCGATGACCGTACACCCCAAACCGCCGAGCACATCACTGACGAACAGGCGCACGGAGGGTTCATCGTCAACGACCAGTACAGTACGGTCAGACCACCGGCCACACAGGCCATGCTCGAGTGCTGCGCGGCCCGCCAACTGCGGCTGGCCCCTCTCTGCCGGCAGGGACAATTCAACCCGCGTCCCTACCCCCTCCTCAGAACTGATCCTTACCTGGCCACCCGACTGCTTGGCAAAACCGTAGACCATCGACAAGCCCAGCCCAGTGCCTTCGCCTATCGACTTGGTGGTGAAGAACGGCTCGCACGCCTTGGCGAGCGTATCTGCACACATGCCCATACCGTTGTCGGTGACGCTGATGGTCAGGTACTCGCCTGGCTGCAGTTCGGCATCCAGCCCAGGGCCTGCCTCCAAGGTATGGTTGGCCGTAGCGATCGTGATCGTGCCAGGCTTCTGCGCCAGGGCATCGCGGGCATTGATGCAAAGGTTCAACAGGGAGTTTTCGACCTGTACCGGGTCAACCAGGCACGCGGCCAACTGCGCGTTCAGATTGACCTTGAGGGCAATCGACGGTCCGACCGTGCGGCTGATAAGGTCCTTCAAACCCTCGACCAGCTCATTGACATCGGTGCGCACGGGCAGCAACGGCTGCCGACGGGAAAACGCCAGTAACCGGTGGGTTAACGCTGCGGCCTTCTGCGCTGCCCGGTGCGCGACTTCGAGGTAGCGCTCAACGTCTGCAGTGCGCCCAGCCTTGCCGCGCATCCGGGCAAGGTCAAGGCTGCCAATGATGCCTGCCAGCAGGTTGTTGAAATCGTGGGCGATGCCACCAGTGAGCTGACCGATGGCCTCCATTTTTTGCGCCTGGCGCAGTGCCTCCTGCGCCGCCTCACGCTCGGCAACCGCTTCGCTGACCCGCTTTTCCAGCGTGCGGTTCAGCTCCAGCAGTTCAGCTTCCGCCTGCTTGCGCCCGGAAACGTCAATCGATGAGCCGATCAGGCCGATGATCTGCCCGGCTTCATCGACCAGCGGGGCCTTGACTGACAACCAGGTGGTTGCCGAGCCATCGGGCATGTCGACCCGCTCTTCAACCTGCACGGTCTTGCCGCTGCCCATCACCATCCGATCCGTTTCCATCACCTGGCGCGCCTGGTCCTTGTCTTCCAGGAACTCCAGGTCGGTCTTGCCCAGGTAGAATTCGGGCGGTTTGCCAATCAGCTGCGTCGCGCCGTGGTTGGCAATCAGCATCCTGCCGTCGAGATCCTTGGCGTAGACCACGCCCGGCACGGCGGCCGTAAACGTGCGCAACAGCGCCGAGACCCGATCGCGTTCCGCTTCGGCGGCCCTGCGCGCTTCGATGTCCATGAGCACACCCGGGAACCGCACGGCTCGCCCGCTATGGTCCAGCTCGGCATGGCCGTTGGCTTCGATCCAGTGGTAGACACCGTCCTCGTTACGCACGCGGTATTCACAGCGAAACGCTCCGCCGTTGGCCACTGCCCGCTGGATATCCTGATGCACCCGCGCACGGTCATCGGGGTAAATCGCCGAAAACGCTTCAGCCAAGGGGATGCCGGCCTGACACTGCTGCGCAGGAATGCCGAACGAACGGGAGAAACGCTCGTCTGCAGTGACCCGATCGTTGGGAATATCCCAGACCCAGGTACCGACGATAGCGGCTGCCTCCAGCACAAGTCGCAATTTTTCCGAGGAATCATCTGCAATAGAGAGTAATTCAGAACGGGTATTCAATGCCGACGGTGCGGCAACCCCCTCTTTATTCATGATCCACCTCTGTGGGAGCCTCATAATCCTGGCAATGTCGGCAGCCGCTGCTCACCGACATGTGACGCTGGTATAGGTCACGGACCAAGCTGTAGACGAAGGTGTACAGAGCCTATGACCCTAGCGCAAGTGTTGGACCACAAGCAGGTGCAAACAATTCAATAACTTGGAAGGGCTCAGTCGGGCAGCCGCTGGCCGCGGCTCAGGTAACGCCGGTAGGCCCATCCAGCACCTGCCTGACCCGGCGGGCCAGGTCATGGGGCTGGCAAGGCTTGGATATCACCTCGAACTCCGAGCCGCCGATGTCGGTGCGCTCGATCGAATTTTCAGCATAGCCAGTCGTGAGCAACACCTTGATCTGCGGTTGCAGCCTGCGCACCTCCCGGGCAAGCATGACGCCGTTCATGCCGCCTGGCATGATCAGGTCGGTGAACAACAGGTCGTAGCGCTCGCCAGCCTGGATAAGCTTCAACGCTTCCCGCGCATTGAGCACCATGTCGGCAGCGTAGCCGTAGTCCTCGAGCACCATTTTTGCCAGCTCTGCCACATCCGGGCGGTCTTCCACGATGAGGATACGCTCTGAGCCCCCACCGCGTTCGGCGGTCTTCACGGCGGGCTGCTGGACGACCTTGGCGTCGTCGACGGGGAAGTACAGGCGCAGGGTCGTGCCTTCCCCCTCTTCGGTGTAGGTGCGCGCAGCACCCCCGGATTGCCTGGCGAAGCCGTAGACCATCGACAGGCCCAGCCCCGAGCCCTTGCCCTCTTCCTTGGTGGTGAAAAACGGGTCCATGACGCGGTCACGGATGCTGGCCGGCATGCCTATACCATTGTCGGTCACGGACAGGCTGACATAGTTGCCGGGCAAAAGGCCGTCGAAGGAATGGTTGATGTCGGTGACCAGCACATTGCGGGTTTCAATGAACACGTGCGGGCGCTTGCGCCCTATCAGCGCGTCGCGCGCGTTCATGAAGATATTGAGCAGTGCCACTTCGGCCTGCGTGGGGTCGATGCGGCAATTGCGCAGGTCGGCCTCGAAGTCGAACTCCACCAGAACATCGGCGCCGAAGGTCCGCTCCATCATGGGCCGCAGGTCATCGACCAGGTGGTTGAGGTTGAGCACGCGCCCATGCAGTTTCTGCTTGCGGGCGAAGGCCAGCAACTGCTTGGTCAGGGTGCTGGCGCGCTCCACCGCCGTCTGCGCGTGCCCCACACTGCGGCGGATGCGATTGAGGTCGACCTGAGTCTTGTCAGCCTCATTGGCGATCAGCCCCAGGTACCCACCCATCACCTGCAACAGGTTGTTGAAATCGTGGGCGATACCGCCTGTGAGCTGGCCCAGCGCCTCCATTTTCTGGGCCTGGCGCAAGGCGTCCTCGGCATCGCGACGGCGGCTGACGTCCAGCTGCGAGGCAAAGTGATAGATCAGGTCGCCGCGCTCATTGAAGATCGGCGAGATGAACAGCGCGTTCCAGAAGCTGGAGCCATCCTTGCGGTAATTGAGAATTTCCGTGGCGATATCCACACGCTGTTCGATGCTATCGCGCAAGGTTGCGACCACCTCGGTATCGGTTTCCGGGCCCTGCAGGAACCGGCAATTGCGCCCGAGGATCTCTGCCAGCTCATAGCCGGTCATGTCGAGGAACGCCCGGTTGGCGAAAATGATGGGGTTATCGTCACGGTTGGGATCGGTGACGATCATGGGCATCCGCGTGGTTTCCACGGCCGCGAAGAACATGTCGTGGGGCAGCTCGGAAATATCCCCTGAAGCCTGGTTACTGACGCGGGCCTTTTTACTGCTCACGGAAAACTCCTCGATCATTACCGATGCAGGTCCAATCTGGACAACGACAGCGGGCAGATTGCTCAATGCAGACAGCAGCGCTGCCAGGCCTGCGCTGCCGGCGCATGTGGCCCACCGAATTTGCCAATAAATTGCCGTTTCTGAACGTTGCCGACTTGCCGAGTTCCCCGGCATGGACCATCTTGAAAGCAGCCACCGCAGGAGTCGTATCCATGAGAGCACTGACTTACCACGGGCCACAGGACGTTCGCGTCGACAATGTTCCGGATCCCATCCTCGAGCACGACGACGACGTCATCTTGCGAGTCACCGCCACAGCCATTTGCGGTTCTGACTTGCACCTGTACCACGGCAGGATCCCGGAGACCAAACCTGGCGACATTTTCGGCCACGAATTCATGGGCATCGTCGAAGAAACCGGGCGCGGGGTTACCCACTTGCAGGTCGGTGACCGCGTGGTGATCCCGTTCGTGATCGCCTGTGGTAGCTGCTTCTTCTGCCAGCTCGACCAGTTCGCCGCCTGCGAAACCACCAACCGAGGCCGCGGCGCCATCGTCAACAAGAAAAGCATCCCACCCGGCGCCGCCCTGTTCGGTTACAGCCACCTCTACGGTGGCGTGCCCGGCGGCCAGGCCGAGTATGTGCGCGTGCCGAAGGCCAATGTCGGCCCGTTCAAGGTGCCGACAGCGCTGCCCGACGACAAGGTGTTGTTCCTCTCCGATATCCTGCCCACCGCCTGGCAAGCAGTTACCAACGCCCAGGTGGGCCAGGGTTCGACGCTGGCGATCTACGGTGCCGGCCCGGTCGGGCTGCTGAGTGCCGCCTGTGCGCGGATGCTGGGCGCCCAGACCATCTTCATGGTAGATGCCAACCAGCACCGCCTGGCCTTCGCCCACGACACCTATGGCGTAGTGCCGATCAATATCGAGGACGACGACGACCCGGCCGACAGCATCATCCGCCTCACCCCGGGTATGCGTGGGGTAGATGCCGTGATTGACGCGGTAGGTTTCGAAGCCAAAGGCAGTACCGCCGAAGCGGTGTTGACCGCACTGAAGATCGAGGGCAGTAACGGCAAGGCACTGCGCCAGAGCATTGCCGCCGTACGCCGCGGGGGCATCGTCAGTGTGCCGGGGGTATACGCCGGGTACGTACACGGGTTCATGTTCGGCGATGCCTTCGACAAAGGCCTGACCTTCAAGATGGGCCAGACCCATGTGCAGAAGTTCCTGCCCGAACTGCTCGCCTGTATCGAGAACGGGCGCCTGCAACCCGAACTCATCGTGACCCATCGCATGGCCCTGGAGGAGGCGGCCTTCGCCTACAAGATGTTCGATCAGAAGAGCCACGACTGCCGCAAGGTCATACTGGTTCCAGGTGCTGCGCCAAGTAACCTGGCCGCGAGCGTTGGCACAGGGTTACCACGCCATCGTTGAGGCGAGGTCTGCTACCGGCGGCGTTGCTCAGGCCAGCTGGATGAACACCGCATAGGCACCCAGGATCAGCCAGAACACCAGGAATATCCACGGTGTACGCAGCGAGAACAGCAGCGACTTGCGGTGCCCGGCCTGTGATGTTTCCGCCTCACTGAACAGAGGCGACTCGTCATAGGCCAGGCCCATCAACGGCTCGCTGCGCAGCAAATGGCTCTGTTTGAGTTGCCAGTGCTCGATGATGCGATAGGCCGCGCGGATACCGGGCCAGGCATTGAGCGAGCTGAGTATGCCAAGCAAGGCCAGAAACGGCGGGACCATCAGGGTGAACATTTCGCCCCAGCTCTGGTTGAGGTTACCCATCGATGACACGAACGCGATGACCAGAAATGACTGTGCGGCCAGGTAGGCGTCGGTGCGGTTGGCAAGAATACTGGTCTCATACTGGATTTCACCGCGATAGAAATCCAGCCGCTCCTTGGGTGAGCCGAACATATGGGCGTTGTGTGCGCTGACCTCATGCTCCGGCGTGGTGGGGGTTATGATGCGCGGCACAGGTCGGCTCCTGATGGGTGAGATCTGATGAACCCTGGCGGTTGCAAGCACGCCCAGCCTCAGGCGCCGTGCTCACCCTTCTCGCGCGCTTCCTTCTGGGCGGTGGAGTCATGCGAAGTGCCCCCGGAGCCATCCGGGCGCTGGGCATCGTTGTCGCGCTCCTGTTCGCCGGTGGTTTCGGCCTGCTCGGTGGCTTTGTCCTTCTCTGACGCTGTCATGGTGCTTATCCTCTGCTGTGTGGTGTTAATGAGGGCCGGTAACATGAATCTGTAGCCCCCGACGAAGTTCAGCGGGTCTTGCCAAAGCAGGATCAACGGCAGGCGGCGTGCGGGCGGTCTCAGCTTTTGCCCGGCCCGCCATTCGAGAACTTCTTCACATCAATGGGCTGGGCAACGAACTCCGGGCCATCCCCCGAGGCGCGCCAGCGCACATTCCCGATGCCATAGCGCTCAGCCATGGGGCGGCTGACCTTCTTGATCGTGTGCTGGCCAAAGCGGGGAATAATTCCTACGCCTGCATCACAGCTCGCCCAGTGCCAGGCCTCGGCGTTGTCCATACGCCCCAGGCGGATGATGAAGGTGCGAAATTCACCGTGAAGCTCATACTCGATCACATACAACTGCTGCCCTGCCATTGGACTCTCCTCCATCGATTCAGACTAATGGAGTGAACCGACGCTAGAAAATTCAGAAATTTTTGACCACTTGGTCATTCCCCTGCTCAGTACGCCGGTTCGCTGATCAACCGCATTGAACCTTGCCGCTTGGCGCTGGCTCAACACTTCACGACCGTGACCTTTTTCCCGCCTATGAGGGGTACCACATGAACGCAATCGAACTGTTGATCCAGGACCACCAGTTGGTGAAGAAACTGCTCGAAGAACTGTCCTCGACTACCGAGCGCGCGGTAAAGAAGCGTGCCGAGCTGCTTGCACGGATCAAGCAGGAACTCGACATCCACACGGCCCTGGAAGAAGAGATCCTGTACCCGGCGATCAAGCAGGCCGGCGGCAAGGAAGAGGCCAAGATGTATTACGAGGCCAAAGAGGAACACCGCACTGTCGACTCGCTGGTCATCCCGGACTTGCTGCACACCGAAACCGGCACTGTGGAGTTCGCCGGCAGGGTCAAAGTGATGAAGGAGCTGCTCGAACACCATATTGAGGAGGAAGAAAGCGAGCTGTTCCCCACTGCCCGCAAGCTGTTGGGCAAGCAGGAGCTGGAGGAAATGGGGCGGGCCATGGAGGCGCAGAAGAAATTGCTCAAGGAAGAGCAGCGAGCGGCATGACCTTGGCCTGCGCGCCCTCCCCGGGCGCGCAGCCACCGGCTTTATTCAGTAGGCGATTCAGTGTTGATCATAGGTGCCGCCTCTGCCAGCGCAAAGGCCCGGCGCTGCTCACGCCGACGGGCGAACGCACGCGCAGGCAACGGCTCCAGGCGTTGTGGCTGGCCAGTCAGCAAGGCGCGCTCGATTGCCGCCACTACCCGCACGTCGCGCCAGCCTTCGTCACCGTCAGGTTCCGGCATTTCGTTGCGCAGAATGCAGTCGGAGAAATAAGCGGTCTCCCCGGCAAACTGGTCGACAATCGGGTTGACGTGCACACGCGTTTCGCCACCGATCGTGGCACGGTAACTGATAGCGACCCCTTCCCCGTAGCCGAAGCAAGGCGAAGCTTCGATCTCGCCTTCTGTACCCAACAGCTGGAAGCGTTCGGTGTCTGGCAACGTGTAGCTGACGGTGAACTGCGCCAGCCGCTCTTCGGGAAAGCGCAGGCTCACAGTGACCGTGTCCCAGGTTTGCAGGGTGCTGCCCGGCGAGTGGACCCCCACTGCGCTGACCTCGATCGGTTCGGCATTGAACAACTGGCGGACCATGTTCAGCGGATAAGGGCCCATGTCGGGCACCGGCCCGGCAGCAAAACCGTTCTGTGCCCGGTGGTTGCCAGGTTTGACCCGTTGGGTGAAGGTCGAGGTAAACAACCGCGGGTCGCCGAAATGGCCAGCATGCACACGCTCGATCATGTCCAGCGTGCCAGGCTCGCAGTGCAAGCGGTAGGCAATCATCAGCTTTGCCCCCGAGCGGTTCGCCGCCTCGATCATCGCTTTGCAATCCGCCTCGCTGGTGCCCATCGGCTTTTCCAGCAGCACGTGGATACCGGCCTCCAGTGCGGGGATCACAAACTCGCGATGGCGGAAATTAGGTGTAGCAACATACACCGCGTCCACCTCACCGGCGCTTAACAGCGTCGCATACTCCTCGTAGGCATAGGCTTTGAGCCCATATTGGGCGGCCAGGTGAGATGCCTTCTGCGCATCGCCGGTGACCAGTGCGGTGATTACCGAGTTGTCGGTCTGGCCGATGCCGGGCATGAACGCGCCTTGGGAAATCGAACCACCGGCCACTACGCCATAGCGAATCTTGCCTGCTGCGGTAGGCATTGAGCTGTTCCTTTTCATCGGGATGGTTGAGCGCTGAGCCATCAATTCGGGCGAGCCGATGGGTGGAGAAAATCCAGATATCGGCCTGCCCCAGGGCTGGATACGTGGTCCTGATCAGAACCGTGACGTGCGTTTGATCATTCGCGCAGCTTTCCATCGACCTGCGCCAACTGCCGCTTGATGGCCTCGGTTTCTGCTTCCTGCTCTTTGATGGACGTGGGCGTAATCACCTTGTCTACCGCTTCGGTCTTGGGGTCGGGTTTCTCAAGCACAGGGCCAGGCACCTGCTCGCCACGTTGTGCCTCTTCCGAGGAAACGGCGCGTGGAACCTTGTCGCCGGTCTTGCCATCGGTGTGTTTCATGAGTTTCTCCTCAGCTACGTCAGGTGTATTCAGAAGAGCATGCAGGCTGGCAAAAGTTTGATTTGCCTTCCCTCAAGGCCCAGTGCCGGCGTTGCCGAGTGGTCAGTTCGTGTTCCCATGGGCAGATTGAATGGAACGGTCAACGCGGCCACACCGCCTAACGCCGTACCCACTCACCCTCAGGAGAACCACCATGATCGACCCTTCTCATCCCGACCCCTATGTTGACGAGATACCCCACAACCCCGGCGAGCCGGTACCCGAACCCGAGCCACCGGTGCAAGCGCCCGATTGGCCGGAAGGCCAGGTTCCGCCTGAGGAGCAGTCCGACGGTTGAACCCAGCCATGCACCATCCGTCGCGCGCTACGCACGGAGGGTGCGCCGACCAGGACCAATTAGAGGTGATCAACCTTGCTGGAGACTCACCATGAAGACTTTCAAGCCCCACGCGCTGTTTTTGGCACTATGCCTTGGAGCCAGTGCGCCGCTGGCCCTGGCCGCCACCGACATGAATGACCAGCGTGCCCCTGCTACCCACACGGATGACAGCGGCCACATGAACGGCAACGGCGGCGCTACCGGGTCCGGCACACCAAGCGATGGCATGGGTACCGGCGCCGGCGGTACCGACAGCAATGACACGGATAAAACAGGTGGAGATGGCACCACCCAGGGCTCGGGTAGTGGCGGGACAGGGAACGGCACCGGAACGGGTCAGGGTGGCGGATCTGGAACAGGTGGCAGCGGCGGGAATGGCGCCGGTGGTTGAGCCAGCCAGCCGTAGCGCGGTATGTGCCCACTCGGGTGGCCCGCGCGCACTCACTTGAAACTTTACCGCCCGCTGCCCAGTCCAGACCCCTATCGATCACGCCTAGGGGGAACATGATGAGCAGCACAGTGGGTGACTTTCTGGTGGAGCGTCTGTACCAATGGGGTGTGCGGCGTATTTTTGGCTACCCTGGCGACGGTATCAACGGGGTGTTCGGTGCCTTGCGGCGGGCTGAGGGCAAGATCCAGTTCGTGCAGGCACGCCATGAGGAAATGGCCGCATTCATGGCCAGTGCACACGCCAAGTTCACCGGTGAACTTGGCGTGTGCATCGCAACTTCCGGCCCAGGCGCTTCGCACCTGCTGACGGGCTTGTATGATGCGCGCATGGATCACCAGCCGGTTCTGGCGATTGTAGGCCAGCAGGCGCGCGCCGCGCTCGGCGGGCACTATCAGCAGGAGCTGGACCTGGTGTCGATGTTCAAGGACGTTGCCGGGGCCTTCGTGCAGCAGGCGTCAACCCCAGCGCAAGTGCGGCACCTGCTTGACCGCGCGGTACGCACTGCCGTCGGCGAGCGCCGGGTTACCGCTGTCATTCTCCCCAACGACTTGCAGGACCTGCCTTATGAGGACCCACCGCGGGCCCACGGCACCGTGTACTCCGGCGTTGGCTACAGCAAGCCCAAGGTGGTCCCGTTCGCAGCCGACCTGCAGCGCGCCGCCGAGGTGCTGAACGCGGGGCGCAAGGTGGCGATACTGGTGGGTGCAGGCGCGCTGCAGGCCAGCGAACAGGTGGTGGCGGTGGCTGAAGCACTGGGTGCTGGCGTGGCCAAGGCGCTGTTGGGCAAGGCGGTATTGCCCGACGATCTGCCGTGGGTGACCGGGGCGATAGGCCTGCTAGGCACCGAGCCCAGTGCGCACCTGATGAACGAATGCGACACTTTGCTGATGATCGGTTCCGGCTTCCCCTACGCCGAATTCATGCCCAAGGAAGGCCAGGCCCGTGGCGTGCAGATCGACCTGCAGCCAGACATGCTCAGCTTGCGCTACCCGATGGAAGTCAACTTGGTGGGGGATGCCAGCGAAACACTGCAGGCCCTGCTGCCGCTACTGGAGCACAAGACCGATCGGCGCTGGCGGGCCAAGGTCGAAGGCTGGCGCGGCAAGTGGGACAAGACCTTGGCCAAGCGGGCCATGGCCAAGGCAGACCCCATCAACCCGCAGCGGGTCGTGCACGAACTCTCCCCGCGCCTGCCCGACCATGCCATTGTCACCAGCGACTCGGGTTCCTGCGCCAACTGGTATGCCCGCGACCTCATGGTGCGCCAAGGCATGCAGTGTTCGTTGTCAGGGGGCCTGGCGAGCATGGGCGCGGCGGTACCTTATGCCATCGCCGCCAAGTTCGCCCACCCGCAGCGTGGCGTGATCGCGCTGGTAGGTGACGGCGCGATGCAGATGAGCAACCTGGCCGAGCTGATTACCGTTGCCAAGTACTGGCAGCAATGGGACAACCCCCAGTGGATCTGCGCGGTGTTCAACAACGAAGACCTCAACCAGGTCACCTGGGAACAACGGGTCATGGAAGGCGACCCGAAGTTCGAGGCTTCACAGTCAATTCCTGATGTGCCTTATCACCTGTTCGCCATCTCCATCGGCCTGCAGGGTATCTACGTGGAGCGAGAGGAGGATATCGCCGACGCGTGGGAGCGGGCGCTGGCGGCTGACCGGCCTGTGCTGATCGAGTTCAAGACCGACCCGAATGTGCCTCCCCTGCCCCCACACATCAAGTTGGAGCAGGCCAAGAACTTCGCCAGCAGCCTGCTCAAGGGTGACCCTGACCAGGCCGGGGTCATCGTGCAGGCGGCCAAACAGGTGCTCAGCTCGGTGCTGCCGGGCAAGAAATAACGCACCACGTGACTGCGCTACCGGAATGGGCCTCGGCTGTTCCGGTAGCCACCGAGGCAGAGCGCTTTGCCCGTTGCCTCAGTTACGGCGGCGGCCGCCCAATTCGACCCACACAGGGGCGTGATCGCTGGCCTTGGCCTCATTGCGCACCCAGGCATCTACCCCCGCCCCTTTCAGGTAAGGGGCGAGCTCGCGGTTGAGCAGCAGGTGGTCGATGCGCAGCCCGGCGTTACGTGCCCAGTGGTTGCGGAAGTAATCCCAGAAGGTGTACACGCGCTCGTCCGGGTACAGGTGGCGAACGGCATCCGTCCAACCTTGCGTCAGCAGACGCTCGAAACAGGCACGAGACTCTGGCTGCAACAAGGCATCCTTGAGCCAGGAACGTGTGTCGTAAATGTCCAGGTCCGTGGGCACCACGTTGAAATCACCCGCCAGGAGCGCTGGGTGCCCATTGGCATACAGCGTTTGCGCATGCTGGATCAGGCATTCGAACCAGCGCAACTTGTAATCGAATTTCGGCCCAGGCTGCGGATTACCGTTGGGCAGATACAAGCACCCGACCAGCAGCCCATGCGCCGCTGCTTCCAGGTAACGGCTCTGGGTGTCGTCCTCCATGCCTGGCAGGCCACGTCGCACCTCCAGCGGCTCGCTGTCACGCGCCAGAATGGCCACGCCGTTCCAGGCGGGCTGGCCCTGATAAACACAGCCGTAACCTGCCGCTTCAATTTCCTGGCGCGGAAACTTGTGATCGGCGGCCTTCAACTCCTGCAGGCAGGCGATGTCGGGCCGTTCGCGCTTCAACCACTCCAGCAACGCAGGCAAGCGACTGCTGATGCCATTGATGTTGAACGTGGCGATGCGGAGGCTTTTCATGCGTCAGGGTCATTCACATGGGCCTGAACTGCGTCTTCCACCGCTCGCACATGGGCTTCGTCAGCCAGTGCCTTGAGCGCCAGCCAGTCGTCCCAGTCGAGTGTGCCATCGTCGCGCAGTGCCTCGGCGGTGCGCAGCAGTTCATGGTGGTAGGCGTCTGGCGATTCGCTGCGGTAACTGACGTCGTCGTACTGCGCGTACCACGCTGCCAGCTCGGGAATGCTGCGTTCGATACTCATGGCGCTGCCCTCGCTCAATCATTAAGGGTGAGAGCACCTCGAGCGCGCGATGTTCAGTCCGGGTGCATCGGCGGTAGAGAGCGGCCGGCCACTGCGCAACAGAACGACGCAGGAACCGGCCCCAAAAAAAACCCGTGCGCCAGGCACGGGCCGCTCAGTGAGCAACACCCGCTCTGGATCAGTTATCCAGTTCGTCCTTGACGACCTTGCCGTCGCGCGGATCGACCTTGAACTCGTACTGCTTGCCATCGGCTTTGATGCCCTCACCTTCCCAATGGCCGTCATCGGCCTCGATCTTGGTGATTTGCGTGTAGCCAGCGCCCTTCAGCGTCGCTTCCGCCTGGTCTTTGCTCACCTTCCAGTCAGCACCAGGCTGGTCCGCCCACGCCGCCGTACTGCCCAGCGCGGTCGCCAGCGCCAGGCCAGTGAACAGTCGAGTCATCGTCTTCATCGCCAACATCCTTTTTCATGAAAGTTAGCGGTACGACTGGCGGCCGCACCTCAGCGTTCAGTTTTGTTTCGGGGGCATGGATGCGATGTCATCAGCCAGCACCGCCGGTGAATTGCGTTGGAACTTCACGGCGTGACGATGGCCTCCTTCTCAGGCCTATCGAAAACGGAGAATCACGATGTACGACAAACTGAATGGCAAACGCGTGGCATTCCTGGTAACTGACGGTTTTGAACAGGTCGAGTTGACCGGCCCACGTGAAGCCCTGGAACAAACAGGCGCGGTGGTCGATATCCTGAGCGAAAAGGACGGCACGGTACGCGGGTGGAACCATGACAAACCGGCTGACGAGTTTACCGTGGATGCCACCTTCGACAGCGCGCAGGTGGACCTGTACGACGCCATTGTGTTGCCGGGCGGGGTGCAGAACTCCGATACCATCCGCCTGATCGAGGGCGCGCAAGCGCTGGTAAAAAGCCACGCTGCGGCAAACAAGCCACTGGCAGTAATCTGCCACGGGGCCTGGCTGCTGATATCGGCGGGCCTGGTAAAGGGCAAGCGGATGACCAGCTACCAGACCTTGCAGGACGATATTCGCAACGCCGGGGGCGAGTGGGTGGATGAGAAGGTGGTGGTAGACGGCCACCTGATCAGCAGCCGCAAGCCGGACGATATCCCAGCCTTCAACGATCAGTTGATCAAAGCACTGAGCGAATGAACCGCGTCAGCCAAGGCAGGCTGAGGTCGCGTTGATGCTGTGAGTTTTGCGCACCCGGTCATGCAGCGGGTGCTCAAAGCTCCAACCGGCCTGCCAGCAAGGCACTCAGCACCCCGGCAAGGTCATCGCCCTGTTCATCCAGCAGCCGCAGGGGTATGCCTTGCAAGACCGATTGTGACCCGGCTAGGTCCGCACCGACCAACGCCAGCGGGCACGCGACATCCATCTGCAAGGCGCGCAGCTGGCGGGCCATTGTTGCGCTCACCGAGCCCTGTGCGGCAATCACCAACGCTGCAGGCTGCACGGCGGCGCAGACCAGCGCCAGCTCTTCCAGTGGCTGATCACAGCCAAGCACGTCAATGCGCTGTTGCTCGCTGCTCAGCAACAGACCGGTGCACAGCAACTGCGCTTCAGCATGCCCTTCAGTGCCCGCCATTATCACGCGCGGCGCATTGGCCTGGTTCATCTGCAGGCGCATCAGTAGGCGCGCACGCAAGAAATTATCGAAGAACACCCATTGGCTGCGTTGGCCGAAGGCTCGCCCGGCAGCCAGTTGCTGCCAGACCGGCATCAGCACTTCGCGCAGCACCGTCGCCTTGGGCAACAACGTGAACAACTGGCCATGCAGCGCATCCAGCGCTTGGGCATCGAACGCCTGGGTAGCACGCAGCAGCGCTGCGCGCCATTCGGCAAAGGCCGAATCCGACTGCATGGCGGCTTTCGGCTGGGCGGCGAGGCGCTCACCGACCTTGCTGATCGGCATCCCATGGTTGGTCCAGTGCAGAATGTCGCGGATACGCTGCACATCCTCGGCCGTGTACAGCCGGTGACCACCGTCGGTGCGCTGCGGGCGGAGCAAGCCGTGGCGCCGCTCCCAGGCGCGCAGGGTCACCGGGTTGATGCCCGTCAGGGTAACCACATCGCGCATGGGCAGCAGGTCGGCTTGAGTAGTATCAGTCATTGCACGGGTCGTCCGGGAAGTGCCCCATTCTAAACCGATACACACCTTCTGCGCAGTGCCGAACTGGGTCATCATGCAGCAAACTGCGCGCGAAGCCCTGCACAGAGGCTACGCTGCGCTTACTGAACATGACATTTGCGTAGGTAGCGCTACATGATCACTGCAAAACTCCTGCAACTGATGGTCGAGCAATCCAACGACGGCATCGTCGTAGCCGAGCAGGAAGGCGAAGACAGCATCCTCATCTATGCCAACACAGCTTTCGAGCGGCTGACGGGCTACCAGGCCAGGGACATCCTGTACCAGGACTGCCGCTTCTTGCAGGGCGCCGACCATGACCAGGAAGCCGTACAGCGCATCCGCGAGGCGATTCGTGACGGCAAGCCGTGCCGGGAAGTCCTGCGCAACTACCGCAAGGACGGCAGCCCGTTCTGGAACGAATTGTCCATCAGCCCAGTATTCAACCAGGCGGATCAACTGACCTACTACATCGGCATTCAGCACGATGTTTCCCGGCAGGTAGAGGCCGAGGCGCGGATCAAGGCGCTGGAAGCCGAGGTCGCTGAACTGCGGCAACAGCTGGCGCAACGCGAAAGCTGAAATAGCTATACAAAAACTTTGACTTGTACAATTTTTGTCGTAGGCTTCGAGTATACCTGTACAACAATCGGGTGTTGTACAGGATTGTCCGGAGCCGAGCATGTCCGCTTACCTGCAGCAGTTCGCCGAACGCTTTGCCCACCTTGACGTGGACAGCCTCGATTCACTGAACACCCTGTACAGCGAAGACGTTGTCTTCCGCGACCCCCTGCATCAAATTCACGGGCTCGACGCCCTGCAGGCCTATTTCGCCCAGTTGTACGCCAATGCCCGCGATATCCGCTATGCCTTCGCCGCGGCGGACGAGGTGCTACCTGGCCAGGGTTACCTGCGCTGGACCCTCGAGTTTCGTCACCCACGGCTGGCACGGGGGGCACCGATAACGGTGCAAGGCTGCAGTTTTCTGCAGTGGCGTGACCGCGTCCATTTTCACCAGGATTTCTTCGACGCCGGCGCCCTGTTGTATGAGCACGTTCCACTGATGGGCGGGGCCATTCGCTGGCTCAAAGGCAGGCTGGCATGAGCCGCTGCTGGCTGACAGGCGCTAGCAGTGGCCTTGGCGCAGCCCTTGCGCAAGCGCTGCTGGAACAAGGGCACCAGGTCGCGTTGGGTGGCCGTCGCAGCCAGGCACTGCTGCCGTTGGCCGAGCGGTATCCGGGGCAGGTGCTGTTGGCCGAGGGCGACATTGCCGACGCTGCACAAGTGGCACAGATGGCCGCCCGCATCGAGCAAGCCTGGGGTGGGCTGGACATGGCGGTCTTCAATGCAGGCACTTGTGAATACCTGGAGCCCGGCCACTTCGACCCGGCGCTTGTCGAACGCGTGGTACGCACCAACCTGCTGGGCGTGAGCAACTGCCTGGCCGCCGCCCTGCCCTTGCTGCGGGCAGGCGTGCGCCCGCACCTGGTGGTGGTCGGCAGTTCGGTAACCTGGCTGGCCTTGCCCCGTGCCGGAGCCTACGGGGCGTCCAAGGCAGCCGTGCGTTACCTGGTGGAGTCGCAGCGGATCGACTTGGCACGCGAGGGTATCGACGTGACGTTGGTCAGCCCGGGCTTTGTCGATACGCCGTTGACCCGCCGCAACGACTTCCCCATGCCGCAACTGTGGTCTGCCGAGCGCGCGGCACAACATATTGCCAAGCGCTTGCCCCGGCGCCCGCTTGAAATCAACTTCCCGAGCCTTTTCACCTGGGGCCTGCGTGTGCTCGGGGCCCTGCCCCCGCGTCTGCGCCTGGCCCTGGGCCTGCGCTTGGCCCGCCACGAACAGGACTGACCCATGCGCATCGCCATTATTGGAAGCGGCATTGCCGGCCTCACCTGTGCCTACCTGCTCTCCCGTCGCCACGCGGTCACGGTGTTCGAAGCCGCGAGCTGGGTCGGCGGCCACACCCACACCGTGGACGTGGACTGGGCAGGCGAGCGCTATGCCATCGATACTGGCTTCATCGTGTTCAACGACTGGACCTACCCGAACTTCATTCGTTTGCTCGAGCAACTGGATGTGGGCTCACAACCCACGCAGATGAGCTTCTCCGTAAACGACCCGCTCAGCGGCCTGGAATACAACGGTCATAGCCTCGACACCCTGTTCGCACAACGCAGCAACCTGCTGTCACCGGGTTTCTGGGGGATGCTGCGCGAAATCCTGCGCTTCAACCGGCAGGCTATCGCCGACCTGGATGCAGGGCGAATAGACGATCACACCACGCTGGGCAGCTATCTTCAGGCGCAAGGCTACGGGCAACGTTTTGTCGATCACTACGTGGTGCCCATGGGCTCGGCGATCTGGTCGATGTCCCGGGCCGACATGCTGGCTTTTCCGTTGCAGTTCTTCGTGCGCTTTTGCCGCAACCACGGCCTGCTGTCGGTCAATAAGCGGCCGCAATGGCGGGTGATAGAAGGTGGTTCACGCAGCTATATCGGCCCGCTGAGCCGGCGGTTTGCCGAACAAGTACGGCTTGACTGCAAGGTTCACCGGGTCGACCGAGACCAGGATGGGGTGACCCTGCACAGCGCTGCCGGCACCGAGCGCTTCGACAAAGTGGTATTCGCCTGTCACAGCGACCAGGCCCTTGCCCTGCTGCAGGCACCGAGTACACAGGAGCAGGCAGTACTGGGCGCCATCGGCTACGCCGACAATGATGTGGTGCTGCACACCGACACCCGCCTGCTGCCCCGCCGGCGCAAAGCCTGGGCCAGTTGGAACTACCGCCTGGCCGGCGACGGTCAGGCACCGGCCGCGCTGACCTACAACATGAATATCCTGCAAGGCCTGCAGGCGCCGGTGACGTTCTGCGTGAGCCTGAACCAGACCGCCCTGATCGACCCCGCCCAGATCATCGCCCGCTTCAGTTACGCCCACCCGCAATACGGCCTGGCGGCGCTGGCCGCACAGGCCCGGCATGCGCAGCTGCAAGGCGGTCAGCACAGCTATTTCTGCGGGGCCTACTGGGGCAACGGCTTTCACGAGGACGGCGTCACCAGCGCGCTGCAGGTGGCCAGCCATTTCGGGGAACAGCTATGAACAGCGGTCTGTGCCTGGGCTGGCTCAGCCACCGGCGCCTGAGCCCGCGGCCGCACGCCTTCCGCTACCAAGTCGGCATGTTCTACCTGGACCTGGACGAGCAAGCCTGGCTGATGACCCTGTCGCGCTGGTTACGGCGCTCGCGCCTGGCGCCGCTGAGCTTCCGTGAAACCGATTACCTGCCGGCCTTTACCGGCCAAGGGCAATCGCTGGCCGGCGCCGCGCGGCGGTTGGTGGGCCGAGCCACGGGCCAGGTGCCGGAAGGGCCGGTACGCCTGCTGACCCAGCTGCGTTGCTGGGGACTGGCGTTCAACCCGGTGAGTTTCTACTTCTGCCACGACCGCGATGGGCACCTGGCGGCAATCCTGCTGGAAGTACGCAACACCCCTTGGCGAGAGCGCTTCCACTATGTGCTGCCCGTACAGGGCGGGCTGGCGCAGCCGTTCGCGGTGAACAAGGCCTTTCACGTGTCGCCGTTCATGCCGCTGGACATGGACTACCGCTTGCGCTTCCACCTCGACGAGAGCCGGGTGCGCATCCACATGGAAAACTGGCAAAGCGGCCACAAGGTCTTCGAAGCCGACCTGGCACTACGGCGCCAACCCTTGGACCGTCCCGCCTTGCACCGCTACATCCTGGCCTTCCCCTGGATGAGCCTGCGCACCCTGACGGGCATCTACTGGCAAGCCCTGCGCCTGTTCTGCAAGCGCACGCCTATTCACGACCACACCGCCAGCCAGGGCGACCTGGCACTTGGCCAACCTTGCGAGGACTCCGATCATGTCCAATCCCACCCTGAGCGTTAGCAAGTCAGCAGGCATCGCCCCTTGGTTGGGCGCGCTGGCGCGCAACGCTGTGCTGGCACAACTGGGCAAGTTGCGCCATGGCCACCTGCGTGTGCTCTGCCATGGTCAACAATGGGCCTTCGGTGATGCCGCCAGTGCCCTGCAGGCGGAGGTGGAAATTCTCGATGATGCTGCCTGGAACCTGCTGGCGAGCAATGGTTCGATCGGTGCCGGTGAGGGCTATATCCATGGTTACTGGCGCAGCCCGGACCTGGCCCTGGTCACGCGGTTGTTCGTCGCCAACCTCGAGGTGCTCGACGCCCTCGAAGGGGGCCTGGCGCGGTTGGGCCGGCCTGCCCTGCGCCTGCTGCACCGGCTCAACCGCAACAGCAGGCGCGGTGCGCGACGCAACATACTGGCCCATTATGACTTGGGCAACGCATTGTTCGAACAGCTGCTGGACCCGACCATGATGTACTCGGCTGCCCAGTTCGAGCACCCCGACCAACCCCTTGAACAGGCCCAGCTTCGCAAGCTGCAACGCATCTGCGAAAAGCTTGAACTGGGCCCGGAAGACCACCTGCTGGAGATCGGCACTGGCTGGGGCAGCCTTGCCATCCATGCGGCCAGCCATCATGGTTGCCGGGTCACCACCACCACCCTGTCCCAGGCGCAATACAGCCATACCCTGCAACGGGTCAAAGACCTGGGGCTGGAGCGGCAGATCACGGTGCTGCAGGAGGACTACCGCGACCTGCGCGGCACATTCGACAAGCTGGTGTCGATCGAGATGATCGAGGCTGTAGGCCACCGCTACCTGCCCACGTACTTCCGCCAATGTGGAGCGTTGCTCAAGCCCGATGGCCTGATGCTGATCCAGGCGATCACCATTCGCGACCAGCGCTATGCTCAGGCACGGCGCTCGGTGGACTTCATCCAGCGCTATATTTTCCCCGGCGGCGCCCTGCCCTCGCTCAGCGTGCTGGTCGATACGGCCAGCCGCCAGACAGCGCTGAACCTGGTTCACATGGAGGATTTCGGTGTCGACTATGCCCTGACGCTGCGGCACTGGCACGACAACCTGAAGCAGTCGCGCGCCGCGCTCGCGGCGTTGGGTTATGACGAGACGTTCCAGCGCCTGTGGGAGTTTTATCTGTGCTACTGCCAGGGCGGTTTCGAGGAGCGTGCCATTGGCGTGGCGCAGCTGTTGTGGGCGGCGCCGAACGCGCGTCGCGCGCCGCTGCCTGTACCAGCGTGATGGTTACCCGCGGCCAGGTTGCCAATGCGCTGTGGCTGCAATTGGGCTGGTGGTTGTGCATATGGGGTGCCAGCACACCTTGGGTGCTGGTGCTGATACCTGTGGGCCTGGCGCTACACCTGTGGACATGCACACAGCCGCGGGCAGAAGCTTGGGCGCTGTTACGCGTAACCCTGGTTGGCTGCCTGCTGGACAGCCTGCTAGGCAGTTTTGGCGTATTTGATTTTCATGCCTGGCCGTTACCCTTGTGGCTGGCATCGATGTGGTTGGTGCTGGCCAGCGGTTTGCGCCATAGCCTGGCCTGGGCAGGCCGGCCGTTTTTGCGCGGTGCCGTGGTCGGCGCGGTTGCCGGCCCCCTGGCGTATCTGGGCGGCGCGAGGCTGGCCGATGTCACGCTGCCCCTGGGGCCTTTGGCAACCACCCTGATTCTAGTGCCGATCTGGGCCTTGGCCCTGTCCTTGCTGGTGCGCCTGGCCGCGTGGCGCTGATCGGCGACAGCGCTCGGAACAATAACGCACCTCGTCCCAGCAACGCGCCCAGCGCTTGCGCCAGGCGAATGGCCGGCCACACACCACGCACAGCTTGCTTGGCAGGTTTTGCTTCTTCACAGCGGCCTGCCTGCATCCAGGTCGGCGAGCAACTGCTCTCCACGTTGCCACACACCATCACGGCGCGCGGCAGCCATGCGGTCGAGGTTGCGGTAGACCATTGCCAGGCGCGGGTTGGCCGACAGGCGTTGACGGTGGCGCATAAGAAAATGCCAGTACAGCGCATTGAACGGGCAGGCATCGGCTTCCACCACCTTGTCTACCCGATAGCTGCAGGCCTTGCAGTGGTCGGACATCCGCTGGATGTAGCGCCCGCTGGCGCAATACGGTTTGGAGCCCAGGTAGCCACCGTCGGCATGCATCACTATGCCAAGCGTGTTGGGCAGTTCGACCCAGTCGAACGCATCGATGTAAACCGCCAGGTACCATTCACAGATGGCGGCAGGCGCGATGCCTGCCAACAGCGCAAAGTTGCCGGTCACCATCAGCCGCTGCACGTGGTGCGCGTACCCAAGCCGCAGCGTTTGCCCTATCGCTTGCGCCATGCAGCGCATGCGGGTGTTGCCGGTCCAGTAGAACTCGGGCAAGCCGCGGGCGTTGCTGAAGTGGTTCAATGTGGCGTAGTCGGGCATGCGCAGCCAATACACACCGCGGACATATTCACGCCAACCGATCAGTTGGCGGATGAAGCCTTCGGCGGCGTTCAGCGGCACCCTGCCTTCGCGCCAGGCCTGTTGCACGTCTTCGCACAACTGCCGCACATCGAGCAAGCCGATGTTCAGGGCCGCGCTGATGCGTGAATGGAAAAGATACGGCTCACCTTCGGCCATGGCGTCCTGGTAGTCACCGAATGCCGCCAGACCGAAGTCGAGAAAGTGCTGCCACAGTTCAAGCGCCTGCTGATGGGTGACGGGGTACTCGAACCCGTCTATCTCGCCGTAGTGGTCGCCGAAGCGCTGGCGTACCAGCGCCATCACCGCCAGGGTAATGGCATCGGGCGTAAAGCGCGCCGCGAACGGAGCGCCCAGGTGGCGAGGCAGTGGTTTACGGTTTTCACTGTCGAAGTTCCAAGTGCCCCCGGCAGGGCTGCCATCGGGCTCCAGCAGCAGGCTGCACCGCTTGCGCATACCGCGATAGAAATGCTCCATGCGCAGTTGCCGGCGACCCTCGGCCCAGCGCGCGAAGGCCTCACGCGAGCACAGAAAGCGGGTGTCGCGGTGCCACGTCAAGGGCAGCCCGGACTCGCGCAACGCGTGCTCGAGCCGCCACTCGCCACATTCGGTGAGGTCGATCTGCGCCGCGCCAAGCCGTTCTCGCCAGCGGCGCAGCTCACCGACGATGGTGCCGCTGTTGTCGCTGTCATCGATCGGTACGTAGTGCACTTGCCAGCCGCGCTCGCGCAGCACCTGGGCAAAGTGGCGCATGGCGCTGAAAACGAGCACGATCTTTTGCGGGTGATGGGGCACATAGCGCGCTTCGCCCTCCACCTCTGCCATCAGGATGGCGTCCTGGGCAGGGTTCAGTGCCTTCAGGCTTGGCAGCTCCAGCGACAACTGGTCACCCAGCACCAGGCCCAGGCGCACGGGGCGGCCTACCACTGGCTGGCCAGGGTAATCGGCACCCGCAACGGTACAATGGGGCCGTCACGTTGCCCGCACATCTCATCATGCACCGACTGCTGCACCAGCACGCATGGCACCTCGGCCATGTCGGCCAGCAAATCGCGCAGTTCGGTTGTGGAGCGCAGCCGCACAGGCTGCCCTTGTGCATCGCTCAGGGTAACCGGGCCGGTTGCGGTAATGGCACGCAAAACGTAGAAGCCGCCTTCCAGCGACAGCACTTCAAGCTCTTCGATTTCGCCAGCATCCACGTGCTGGGCCAATGCATTCAGGTTCATGGCGTAGCCTCCGGCAGGCGGCGGAAGAACAGCGTGATCTGGCCGATCTCCACACCTAGTTTGCTCATACTCGAGCGGTTGATCAGCGTGTCGTCATCCATCAGGTACATCCAGTCGTCCAGGTCCACCTCCCAGTGCTTGCCGTCCACCGGCAAGTCCAGCCGGTAACGCCAGCGCAGCGCATTGCCCGCCACTTCGCCGCGGGCCTCGCCGATCACGTCGCCGGCCGTGCCCCGCCAGCGCCCAGGCCCGTCCGGCACCAAGGTCCAAGTGCGCTGCTGGCGCGTGCCGTCGCTGTACACGAAGTGCTCGTCGAGAATCAGCCGCTCACCTTCCCGGCGGCTGTCAATGCGCACATGAAACCGCTTGACCACCTCGCCGGAACGCTTCTGGAACATGCCCCAGGCCTGAACCGGCCGGGAGAAGAACGCCGCCAGGTCAAGCTTGGGTTGCTCACCGGCATAATGCTCGACCCCCACGTTGCCGCAACTGCCCAACAGCAGGCAGCCAACCAGTAACAGCGCTTTGCCAACGTTCATGTCACGGCTCTCCATCGGTGCCGGCCAGCCCAAGCAAGCGCTGCCGTAATTGTGGGTCCCTGGCATTCGGGCCGAGCCAGATGGCGAAGAATGCCCGGGCAAAGACAGGGTCGGTGATTTCGCGGCTGAGTTTGCCGGCAACGTAAAAACGGCAGCCTTGGCCCGGCAGGTAAACACCCGTGATGCGCATGCCAGGGTGCACGTCAACGAATGCCTGTTGCAGCAGCGCGGTCAGTTGCGCGCTGCGTTGCGCCGTCATGCTGCCCCCGTCGAGCCTGCGCATTTCTGCAAGGCTGGCTTCGACCAAAGTGTCTCTGGACAGCCAGCGGTGGTAACGCAGCTCCAGCGCGAACGGCTCATCCCAGCGCTGCACGGGGCCGGCAGCCCACAGCCGCGCACTGTACAAACGCAGGCCCCACCAGCTGAAATCGCCTTCTCCCAGCCGTTGTGCGGCCGGCACATCCGAGCGCCAGTCCGCCACAGCCGCCGTGGCCAGAGCGGTCAGCAACAGACACAGGGATGTGAATCGGGCTGAGACTGCCATGCTGGCCTCGGCTGCCATGACTAATATTGTACAAACATAGCATCTTGTACAGGTTTGTCACCCTCAATGTACAGCTTTTTGTATCAGTTAAAAGGCAGCCGCAGGGTTGCTGCCAAGCCCCCGCTCGGTCGGTTCTCAAGGTGAACATGCCCGCCCAGGCGGTCAATGATGGTGGCGACAATGGACAGCCCCAGCCCGGCACCGTTGGGGCTGTTACGGCTGTAGAAGCGCTCGAACACGCGCGCTATGTCAGCCGGCTCGATACCTGGGCCTTCATCCTCCACGATCAGCTCGAAACGGTTTTCCCGGCGCCTGAGCAGTACGCTGATGCGCCCTCCCGGGGGCGAGTGCTCGACGGCGTTGGAAACCAGGTTCTGGAACGCGATGGTCAACGCACCGGCGTCGATGCCCAGGTGGTGATCACCCTCACCGATATCCAGCGATGGCTCCAGGCCGCGGTCGAGTATCCAGGGAGTCAGCTCGGCCATGGTGTCGGTGACCACCTCACCCAGGTCGACCTTGACCGCGGCGTGCTGGCCCAGGCGCGGCTCGACACGGGCCAGGGTCAGCAACTGGTTGACCACCCGGGTCAGCCGGTCCACACCGCCAATCAGAAAGCCCAGCGCCTTGCGCCGTTCGGCCTCGCTCGCGGCCTCGAGTGCGTTCTGGGCATGCAGGCGCAACACCGCCAGCGGCGTGCGCATTTCATGGGCGGCGTCGGCAATGAAGCGGTGCTCGCGCCGCAGCATGTCTTCGATCTGCGCCAGCAGGCGGTTGATGGCCGCTTGCATGGGTTCCAGCTCCGAGGGCAATGGCGCCAGGCGCAAGGGTTCGAGTGAATCGGCGTGGCGCGCGCGAATGACCGTGGCCATGTTCTGCAAGGGGCGCAGCCCCCAGCCGATCGCGACCCATACCAGCAACACCAGGGCCAGGCTGCCGAGCAGGAAGGGGAACAAGGTATGGCGCACGATCCGGTCGATCAGGTCGTAGCGCACATCATCGCGTTCACCCACCCAGATGACCCAGTGCTTTTCCGGCACCGGTAACACGAAGCCGCGCCATTGCCGGTCACCACTGGAAAAGTCGTAGAACCCGGGTTCGGACGGCGGCAGCGACAGCTGCGGGGCACTGGGTGTATGCACCAGCAAGACGCCCCCCTCACCCCATACCTGGAATGCCAGCTTGCTCTCGTAGGGGTGGCCAACCCGGTGGTGGCCGGCCTGGGCCAAGGCGTCGTTGAACGCCTGGTACATGGCCTCGCGCGAGCCGCCCTGGACCGGCAGGCTCATGACCCCCTGCAGCAGGCGGGCATTCTGCGCCAGGTGGGCGTCGTACACTTCGTTGATCTCATGGCGACTGTCATGATAGTTGTACAGCGTCAGCAGGCCTGTCCCCAGCAGCAACAGCAGCATGACCCGCCACAACGTCCTTCGCCGCAACGAGGTCATGCCTTGCCCTCGACCAGGTAGCCAATGCCCCGCACCGTGCGGATCAGGCCGTTGTTGAGCTTTTTGCGCAGGTGGTAGATGTGCACTTCCAGGGTATTGCTCTCGGGCTCTTCATCCCAGCCATACAGCAGCTGGGTCAGGCGTTCACGGGTGAACACCTTGCCCGGCTGGGCCAGCAATTCATGCAGCAAGCGGTACTCCTTGGGGGTCAATATCACTTCCAGCCCTTGGTAATGCACCTGCTGGGTAGCGGGGTCGAGCATGACCCCCGCATGCTCGATCAATACTTTGGCACGCCCGGCGCTGCGCCTGAGCAAAGCCCGCAAGCGGGCCTTCAGCTCGTTGAGGTCGAACGGCTTGATCAGGTAGTCGTCAGCGCCAGCATCCAGCCCGGCGATGCGATCATCCAGGGCGTCCCGCGCGGTGAGGATCAGTACCGGCAAGCTATTGCCAGCGCCTCTCACGCGCCGCAGTACCTCGATGCCATCCAGGCGCGGCAAGCCCAGGTCCAGGATGGCCAGGTCGAATGTTTCATGCAGCAGCGCGTGCACCCCATTCTGGCCGTCGCGCAACCAGTCGAGTGTATAACCCTCCTGGCGCAAGCCATCGCAGATCCCCTCCCCCAGTGCGGTATCGTCCTCAACCAGCAGTAGCCGCATGTTCAGTCCTGTTTGTCCTTGATTGCCTTGAGTAAAGCCGCGATATCCGCCCGCCGGCCTTGGTCCGCCAGCTCACGCCCCGGCCGCGGCGGCGCCTGCATGGCCTTGTGCAAGGCAGCAGTGGCTTCAGCGTAGCGCTTTTGCCGGTACAAGTGGTCGGCCCAGAAATAGTTGCTGTCGATGCCGTTGGGGTTGATCTTCAGGGCTTCGCGCAACAGCTTGTCCGCCTTGTCGCCGTCACCGAACCCTATCGGCCAGCCCGGCACCTGGTCGTAAAGCGTGCCAAGGCTGGTATAGGCCGAGCCCTGCAGGGCATCAGGGTCCAGCTTGATGGCCTGCTCCAGGCTGGCCTTGGCTGACTTGACCTTGCCCAGCGCACCGAGCCCACCCACGGCGCCAGCCCAGCTGCTGTTGATGATGCCTTCCCAGATCAGCGGCTCGGGGGTGCCGGGGTGCTGCCTGACGAATGCCGCCGCCTCACCGGACAACTTCTCGAAAGCATCGGCACGCTGGGCCTTGGGCGTCTGATACTGGATTTGTGCCCAACGCTGTTGCAGCGCGCTGAGCTGCTGGTTTCCGGCTGGATCCAGTGCCCAGGTGAACGGGGTGAACGCCAGCAGGCTGACGAAGGCCAGTCGCTTCATTTGCTCGACTCCTTGATATGGCCGCCAATGTAGCGGCGAATGACAGGCAATTGCTTGCGCAGGGCACGGTCGACCACCCCTGGCAACATGCCGTTGATGCGTACGAAGAGCTTTTCCGGCCACCCCAGGTACAGCTCGCTGCGCTCCGACTGGACGGCTACGAGCACGGCGCGGGCGACATCGGCCGGGTCGTCCATGCCGACCTTCAGCGCCTGGTTGAGCGCGGTGGCGGCGCTGCTGTTCATGGTGGTGCGGGTGGCCCGCGGGGCGGCATACAGCACATTCACCGTGGTATCGGCCAACTCACGGCGCAACGCCTCGGAAAAACCGCGCAGGGCGAACTTGCTGGCACAGTAGGTGGCGTAGCCGGGGTAGCCGATCGAGCCGTAAGTGGAACCGACATTCACCACCAGCGCCTTGGGTTGCTCGCGCAGCAGGGGCAGGCAGGCACGGGTCAGATGCAGGGGCGCCTTGATGTTGATGTCGAGCAATTCATCCAGCGCGTACTCGTCCAGCTGGTCCAGCAAGGCAAAACGGTTCACACCGGCGGCATTGATCAGCACATTGACCCCGCCCATTTCACGGGCGCGGCTGACCACCTGTTCACGCCCGGTCGGCGTACGCAGGTCGGCCGTTTGCCAACGCAGGCGCTCAGGGTAGCGGTTCATCAGCCCCGCCAGCTTGCCCATGTGCCGGCTTACCGCCAGGACCCGGGCACCGGCTGCACACAATTGCTCGGCCAGTTCCAGGCCGATGCCGCCACTGGCCCCGGTCAGCACCACCACCGACTCATGCAAGCGCATGCTGCACCTCGGCATGCTCAGTGCGTGGCAAACCTTCGAACATGGCGGTATACAGCTGGTACACCACCTTGGCGGCGTGCAGCACCGCCTGCTGGTCGGCCACGTCGTCCAGCCGATCCATCAGGCTTTTGTAGGTGACCATGTGGTCCTGGTCCAGCGCGCCGTGGGAACTGAGGTAGCTGAAGGCCTGGTTGGGCAACCCGAGGGTGCTCTGGATCGCCCCGGCAGCATGGGTGGCCAGGGCGATGCTGGTGCCCTCCAGCACGTTGACCATGCCGAACAACCCCACCGGGTTGCCCCGTGCGATAAGGTCGTACAGATAGGCAACCATCAACTCGATGGGCAAGGCAGGCCGGCCGTCGCGTACCGCCTCCCAGTCACCGCCACAGGCCTTGATATCGTTGAGGATCCACTGCTCGTGGCCGTACTCCTCCTGGATGTACTCGCACACCGCGCCGCGCAACCACTCCAGCCGCGCCGGCAGCCGAGTGCCGCACGCCATCATCAGCGGCACGGTATGGCGCACGTGGTAATAGGCCTGGGTGAGGAAGGCGATGTAACTGGCCCGGCTTACCTGGCCGGCCAGCGCCTCGCGAATGACCGGCACCGCGAACAAAGCCTGACGTTCGTGGCTGGTTTGCAGCTGCAGGGTGTCGAAAAATGACATGGTAGACCTCATGACGGAATGTCGGACAACAAGGATTGATAACGCTGCAGGATCGCCTCACGGCGTGGGCGGCCATTGGCGGTCAGGGTGTGCTCGGCGACCGAGAATGGCGCTGGCAAACGCCGCCAGGCATGCACCCTGGTGTAGTCGGGCAAACTGGCATTACTGTGCTGCACGGCCTGCTCGATAGCCGCGTCCGTGGTGCCCGGGGCGAGCGGCCAGAGCAACGCCACGTTGCGCGGCATGCCCTCGCCATGAACGAACGCCTGGGCGATCACCCCGCTCTGGGTCAGCTCGGCTTCTACCCATTCAGGGTTGACGTTGCGCCCGAAGCTGGTGATGAACTGGTGTTTCTTGCGCCCGTTCAGGTGCAGGTAGCCTTCATCATCGAAAAAGCCCAGGTCGCCGGTGGCCCACCACGCGGTTTGGCTGGGCGTGTCGCCCAGATAGCCAAGCAGCAGGGTCCCGGCAACCAGCACTTCACCGTCTTCGGCAATACGCACCTGCACATGCGGCAATGGCCGGCCGACACTGCCCGGGCGCACCGCACCGGGGCGGTTCAGCGCCACCACAGAGGCACATTCCGACAGCCCGTAGCCCTCGAATACCGGCAAGCCTACGGCCTCGGCCCGCGCCAGCAGGCTGGGCGCCACACGGGCGCCACCCACCGCAACGAAACGCAGCATGCCAACCCCCATCAGCCCGCGCTCGATTGCCGTGACCAGCCCCAGCAGCAGTTGCGGAACCAGAATCAGGCTTTGTGCGCCGCTCAAGGCGATGGCCCCGAGCAGCCGCTTGAAATCGACCTGGCTGGCCCCCCCCATGCCCAGCTGGGCCTGTGGGTACAGCATGACACTGGCCCCTGCCAGCAAGGCGGCGTAAACGCCCAGGTTCTCCAGCAACACGCCCAGCGGAAGCACAGCGAGGTAGCGCCGAGGCTGCGTAGGCCGGCTGGCCTGTTCCAGTTCGTGTGCGACCCGCAACATGGCCTGCGCGCTCAGGCACACGCCTTTGGGGTTGCCGGTACTGCCAGAGGTGTAGGTGACCTTGGCGGTACCTTCAGGCAGGGCCACCGCAGGCAGCGCTGGCCGCGACCAGAAGCCTTGCTGGTCGACGAAACCCAACCGCCCGAGCAAGCTCTCCCAGGCGGGCGGGCCGAGCACCAGGCTGGCGCCGCTCTGTTGCAGGCAATGCTCCAACTGGGTTGGGCTGAAGAAGGTGGGCACCGTCACGCAGGCGCGCCCCGAGACCAGCGCGGCCAGGTCCCACAACAGCAGTTCGGGACCGTTATCCAGCCCCAGCACCAGCACACCGGCCTGACGCTGGCGCAGGGCCTCGGCACGCTGTAGCACCTCGGCAAGCAGCTGCTTGTAGGTGTAGCGTGCACTGGCCCCTTCCAGCGCGGGCGCGTCACCATGGGCCAGCAATGCCTGCCAGAAACGTTCAAGTTCAAGCGGCATGGCCGGTCTCCTCGTCCAGCACCGGAAAGCCCAGGCGGCGAAACACACCAGCGCTACGCAGCAAGTCGAAGCCTTGGCCGATTTCACCCGCGTACACCTGCGGATGCTGGGCGTAATAGCTGCCCCATTGCGCAACGGGCTCGTCCAGGCGTGCCGGGTCGGCCTGCGCCAGCACGGTAGGTGCCAGGCCCAGGCGCTGGAAACTGTTGATCAAGGTGGAGGCACCGGTGAACGCCACCCACTTCAGCCCACGGGTGGCAAGCAGCCAGGTCACGGCGGTGATCATGATGCGTGCGCTGCCAGCGCTCAGCGACGCCAGGTTGCCGACCTCGACCATGCACTCGCGGGCAACGGGCAGGCTGGTCAGGCGGGCAACCGCGGTTTCCAGGGGCACGTCCAGGTAACGCTCGAGAAACAGCGGCCCACTGCTGGCCGGTCGCAGACCCGCCGCCGCGATCAAGTGCCCGTGGCTATCACGCAAGGCCAGCAACTCGGGCAGGTAATGGTGTACATCGGCGTGGTGAACTTCAGCGAAACAGCGATGAATGAACTGCTCGAGCGCCTCCCGGTCAGGGTCGTCCGGCAGATGCAGGGACAAACAGCCGTGATGCGCTGCATGGGTGCCTATCGGCAATGGGAGCAGGTGGCTCCAAAGGGTATGGGTCATGGGACTCCCCCCTGATTAATGGGTTGGGCGAAGTATCAGTGACGAATCTGAAGGGAATCTGAAGCCGGCAGAACAAACGCCCGGAAACCGAACGGTCGATAGCCAAGCCGTTGCTTTTATCTACCGCCTGGCCCAAGCTCAGCCCTTCTTGCCGCCATGGACCCCCCGATGCCCAGACGCAACCGCTACCTGATCGCCGTGCTGCTGTTGATCCTGGTATCGGCCCTGTTCGGGTACCTGTGGCGCGATACTCCGTCAGCCCAGCCGACCTTGCCGGCGCATAGCTATGCCAAGGCCCTGCGCCAGGCCCACGACGGTCGGCCTGGCGCTGCCAGGGTGCTTTACCAGCAGTTGCAACGCACCGACTTGCCCGCGATCCGGCGCGCAGCCCTGTACGCCGAGCTGCCCAACTACCCTTCGCCACTGGCCTTGAAAATCGCCCGGCAAGACCTGGAACACGCCGAGCCACTGGTGCGCCGTGCCGCCATCGCAGGTATCCGCCGGCTGCTGCCTGCGGCGCAGCGCAGCCTGGTGCTTGGCCCGCTGCTGGACGATGACGACCAAAGCGTGCGCTTCGCTGCCGTGGACGCCTTGCTTGGCCTTTCCCCGGATGACATAGGCCTGTATTTCGGCCCGCTGCAGGCGGCCCTGGAGCAATACCAGCAAGCGCTGGCGCAACAACCCGAGGAAGCAGACGCGCAAGTGCACCTGGCGCGCTTGTACATGCACGAAAATGACTACACCCAAGCTGCGGTAGCCCTGCAACGTGCACTGACCGTCGCCCCAGGCAACCTCGATGCGCTAGCCACCCAGGTGCGCCTGCTGGAACGTCAAGGCCAACACGATGCCTCACGCCAGGTGCTCGGCAAGGCATTGGCCCTGAGCCCGGACTCGGCCTTCCTGCAATACCAGCTGGGGCGCTGGCTGATCCGCCACCAGCAACGTGAGTACGCCTTGCTGGCACTGTCCCGCGCGGTTGAACTGGACCCGGACAACGTCGATTACCGCTATACCCTGGCGGTGACCCTGCATGCGCTTGAGCAACTTGATGCGGCGCAGAAGCAGCTGGAAACCGTGCTCAGCCAGCAACCGGCCAACCGTCGCGCGCGGGTGTTGCTGATCCAGTACTGGAAAGAATCCGGCCAACTTCAGAACGTGCAGGTGCTGCTGGCCGAGCTGGAGCAGCAAAACCCGGATGACCCCGCCCTGCAGCAAGGCCTCTAGGTCTGCCTGAAACCTGTTGAACCCTGATCCCGTGCCCAGGGTCCAGTGGTTATCAGGCCACTCTGCAGGAGAATTGCCTTGGCCAGTTCGTTGGCGCTGGATGAACGTGCGTTGATCCTCGCCCCACCGCCGTTGGCGGCACAAACCTCGCACCTGCTTTCAGCGGCCGGCATCAATTGCCTGTGTGCCACCGACCTGGCGCACCTGCATGCGCGCCTGGCAGAAGGCGCCGGCCTGGCGATCATCGCCGAGCAGGTGTTCAACGCTGGCCCTAGCGCCCTGCTGCAGGCCTTTATCGACCAGCAACCGCACTGGTCGGATCTGCCCATCGTGCTGGTGACCCAGGGTGCATGGTCGGCCAGCCGCGTGCACAATCACCCGGTCGGCAACCTTATCCTGCTGGTGCCCCCTTTCTGCGACGACCAACTGCTGCACATGACCCAGTCCGCGCTGCGCCACAGGCGTCGGCAATACCTGACCCGCGACCAGCTTAAAAACCTGCAGCAGCGGCTGGATAACGGGCTCGCCCAGCCTGATGAGCCGGCGGAGCGCTACGCCCAGGCCCGCTTCCAGGCGCGCAAGATGGAAGCTATCGGCCAACTCGCTGGCGGCGTGGCCCACGATTTCAACAACCTGCTCACCAGTATTGGCGGCAGTTTCGAGCTGATAGACCGGCGCCTCAAGCAAGGCCGCGCCGACGGCCTGGACGGCGTGTTGCGCCTGGGCCGCGAAGCGGTGTCACGCGCCGCCCGCCTGACCCATCGTCTGCTGGCCTTCTCATGCAGGCAGTCGTTGCACAGCCGATGCGTCAACCTGCACACCCTGTTGCAGACCAAGCAGCTGAAGGCTCAACTCAAGCCTGCGATAAAGTTGCAGGTGAGCATCGCCAAAGGCCTGTGGAACGCGGAAGCTGACGACCAGCAATTGCGCGAGGCCCTCGACAATCTGATCCTCAATGCCTGTGAAGCCATGCCCAGCGGTGGCCTGCTGCGGATCGAGGCAACCAATCAGCCTATCTACAGCAGCCCCATGGCCGACGGCCCCCTGACCGCCGGCGATTACCTGCGCCTGAGCGTGATCGATAACGGCCAGGGCATGGCGCCAAGTACACTGGAGCACGCATTCGAACCCTTCTTCAGCACCAAAGCGACCAGCCAAGGCATCGGCCTGGGCTTGTCGATGGTGTACGGGTTCAGCAAGCAATCCCATGGCCATGTCACCCTGCACAGCCAAATTGGCAAGGGCACGCGGGTAGACCTGTACCTGCCGCGTCACATCGACCAGGCACCCTCGCCCGCCCAACCGTTGGTAACTGCGCAAGCCACACACGGCCACCGGGTGCTGTTGGTCGAGGACGACCTGCATGTTCGCGAACTGCTGTGCCAGGCCCTGCGTGACAATGGCTTCACGTGCCTGAGTGCGGCCAACGCCGAGGAGGGGCTTGAGATGCTACGCGCCTCGCAACCCATCGACCTGCTGATCAGCGACGTAGGTTTACCCGGCATGAACGGTCGGCAACTGGCGGAGATTGCACGTAGCTTGCGCCCCCGGTTACCGGTGCTGTTCATTACCGGCTACGCGGAAACCGCGATGGCGCGCGAGGGCTTTCTGGGGTGCGATATGCACCTGATCTGCAAGCCATTCGAACTGCGACAGCTGCAGGAACAGGTGGCCATGATCCTTGGCCAACCCTGAGGGGCTCACTGTTCAAGCATGCGCAACGCCTGGTCTGCCAGGTCTGCCAGCGAAAACGGCTTGTTCATCAACGCTGTGCCAGGCTGTTCGAGCAACTGGGGCTCCACCGGTTGCCCCGCATAGCCCGTGATGAACAGGATGTTCTGCTGCGGCAGTTGCATGCGCATGGCCTTGGCCACCTGGCGCCCGCTGAAGCCTCCCGGCAAACCGATATCGGTGATCACCAGGTCGAACGGACCGTCATGGCGAAACCGCTCCAATGCGGTATTGGCGTCGCTTGCGTCAACCACCTGGAAACCGCGCTCAACCAGGTATTCACGCATCACCGCGCGCAGATTGAGTTCGTCATCCACCAGCAGCAGCCGCTCACCCTGGGCCATGCGTTGCGTACTTTGCACCGGTTTGCACTCATCAGGAAGCGGCTCGAACGTTCTGGGGAACAACATCGACACCTTGGTCCCCTGGTTCGGCGCAGACTCGATCCACGCATAGCCCCCCGACTGGCCGACAAAACCGTAGACCATCGACAGCCCCAGGCCGGAGCCACGGCCGATGGGCTTGGTGGTGAAAAAAGGCTCGAACGCCTTGGCGATTTCCGCAGCCGACATGCCGTGGCCATCGTCCTCGACATGCAAGGCCACATAGTCACCCGGCGGCAGCCCGTTCTCGTCCGGGAACGCCGCGATCAAGCGTTCGTTGACGCTGCGGATCGTGACATTGCCCCGCTCCAGGCACGCCTCGCGGGCGTTGGTACACAGGTTGATCAATGCATTTTCGAGCTGGGTGACATCCAGGTTGACCACCCACGGGGCGACGTCCAGTTGCCAGTGCAAGCACAACTCCGGACCCAAGGTCCTGCGCAACAACGGCTCGCACAGGCGCAACTGCCGGTTGAAATCCAGCGGCTTCGGCGCCAAGGGTTGGTGGCGGGAAAAGGCCAGCAAACGGTGGGTCAGCTCCATGGCCCGCATCACCGAATCGCGGGCAACATCCACATAAGCACCGATCCGCTCCGGGCGCCCCTCCTGGAGGCGGCGCTGGAGCAGCTCAAGGCTACCGCCGATGCCAGAAAGCAGGTTATTCAACTCATGGCCCATGCCCCCGGCCAGTTGCCCCACGACTTCCATCCGTTCAGTGTTGCGCATCAGCGCTTCGGACTGGCGCGCCGCCTCCTCGCGGTCCTCACTGATATCCTGGCCGACTACGGTGAGCAAGCGCCCATCGAAGCGCGCGCTCCAGCGGAAGGTATGGTAATGCCCATCGCGGTGCCGCAAGCGGGTCTCGATCGGGTCTGCGCTGCTGGCTTGCAGTAACGCCGACACCACCACCTGCACCTCGGTCCGATCTGCCGGGTGGACCAGTTCCAGTACCGACACCCCCTGGATCTGCTGTTCGTCCCAACCCAGCACCCGGTGCCAGGCGGGGTTGGCGGCATGCACCTTCAGCTCCGGGGTAACCCTCATCATCGCATCGCGTGACATCTGCCAGATCTGCTCGTGCTCCAGCACATGCCGCTCGATCTGCTGCTCGAAGCCTTGCGCCTGCTCGCGCCAATGCCGGTGTGCCTCGACGCTGGCAGTGGTCTCGATCACCGTGTGCAGAAAGCCCGCGACATTGCCTTGCTCATCGTGCAGGGGCGCGTAACCGAATGCGCACCACAGTGGCTCGCCGCACGGGTCACTGCCGATGCGCAAGGGAGGGTCCTCGACAAAGTTCGACTGCCCTTCCAGGGCCTTGAAAACCCACGGCCCCACTGTCGGCCAGATTTCGCGCCACAGCGTGTCGAACGCCTGGCCGAGCCCATCCGCAGCGCCGCCGCGCAATGCACGGTAGGCATCATTGTGCACCACCGTCAGGTCTGGCCCCCAAACCACGGCACAGGGGAACGGCGACAGGTGCATCATATCCACCGCGATGCGCAACGAAGCCGGCCAGCGCGGCAGCGGCCCTAGCGAGGTGCGGCTCCAGTCCAGCTGCACGATCCGGTCGTCAACCGGCCTGCGGGCTGCGGCAGCAGGCGGTTGAAGGCGGATCTGTGGCTCAAGGCCAAGTGATGATTTTTTGGTGACCAATGTCATGGCTCCAGCATGGCCAAGTGGGCTGGGGGTAATGCTATTGAAGGTAGCACAGCACGTTCGGCCCACCATGGCGGAGTTCAAGGTGCTGGCCCGGCTGGCAGGCCGATAGGGCTTACGCAGGTTTGCGCAATTACTGTCACGCGCGCTTTCTTCGGCCTACAGCCGAACGACCATCGAAGACCTAGGCTTTGGGCTCGGCTGTTCAACTGGAACAGCGTTGCAGCGGAGCGCAATAGGTCTATGTCGTACATCGTCAACGCCGGGCGTAGCATGCTGGAGTTGCTGTTGCTGATCGTGGTGGGGCTGGTACCCGTGGTATCCGGGTTGCTGGTGATGATCCTGCAACTGCAAACGAAACTTGCGGAGAATGCGGCTGTTTCCGTGAAGGAAGCGGTTTACAGTGTCGATCAGGCATTCAACCGCATGCAGGAAACCGCGTTGCGTTCACTACCGCTGGCCGGGCAGCCTTGTGCCAGCGCCCTAAACACCTTGCAGGATCATGTCACCAGCCTGTCCATGCTCAGGTCCCTCACGCTGGTAGAGGACGAGCAGGCCTATTGCAGTACCACGCCGGACCCGCTGGAGGATTTGACCGCATTTGCCACGTCTGGCCGCCAGGTCGAGATTTCCTATGGGCTCGCAGACACCCGCCGCAAACTGCTGGTGAACCTGTATACGGCCGACAATAACCAGGGTGTCATTGTCACGGCGTATGCCTCCCAGCTTCGCAGCGAGCTGGACGCTTTCCAGGACGGGTTGACGCTGCTGCTGGAATTCGACGACCGCTACCTGTGGAGTGGCGGCGACAGCCGCGCCGGCGCACGCCCCTCGCAGGACGAGTTTTCGACCAGCATGCTTTCGCAGAAATACGGCTATCGGGTCGTAGGCGGCTATGCCGAAGGTTTCACCGCGCGGGAGATTCGCCAGTCGATGCGCCAGACCCTGCCCTCCTTGCTACTGGTGGGGGTTCTGACCGCCTCGGTGGTTTTCCTGGCGCTGATGAAAGGGCGCGCGAACAGGCGTAGCCGCGCCCCCGAAGGGACATGACGGCGGCGCCACTACCAGCGTGTCAGTCGGTGCTCAGCACGCCGCGACGCACCTGGTCACGCTCGATGGATTCGAACAGGGCCTTGAAGTTGCCTTCACCAAACCCGTCGTCGCCTTTACGCTGGATGAACTCGAAGAACACCGGCCCGAGCAGGGTTTCCGAGAAAATCTGCAGCAGCAGGCGCTTGTCTTCCGGCTGCGAGGCACCATCGAGCAGGATACCCCGCGCCTGCAACTGATCGACCGGCTCGCCATGGCCGGGCAGGCGCTCTTCGAGCATTTCGTAATAGGTTTGTGGCGGCGCCGTCATGAAGCGCATGCCGAACCCCTTCAGCGCGTCCCAGGTCTTGAGCAGGTCATCGGTCAGGAAGGCAACGTGCTGGATGCCCTCACCGTTGAACTGCATCAGGAACTCCTCGATCTGCCCGGCGCCCTTGGACGACTCTTCGTTGAGCGGAATGCGGATCATGCCATCCGGGGCGGTCATCGCCTTGGAGGTCAGGCCGGTGTACTCACCCTTGATGTCGAAGTAGCGGATTTCACGGAAGTTGAACAGCTTCTCGTAGAAGCCCGCCCAGTAGGCCATGCGCCCACGGTAAACGTTGTGGGTGAGGTGGTCGATGACCTTGAGGCCGGCACCGACCGGGTGGCGGTCGACACCCTCGATGAATTTGAAGTCGATGTCGTAGATCGAGCTACCTTCCTCGAAACGGTCAATCAGGTACAGTGGCGCACCGCCAATGCCCTTGATCGCCGGCAGGCGCAGTTCCATCGGGCCGGTTTCGATTTCTACCGGCTGCGCGCCCAGTTCCAGCGCACGGGCATAGGCCTCATGGGCATTGCGCACACGGAAGGCCATGCCACATACCGATGGGCCATGTTCCGCGGCAAAATACGACGCGATGCTTCTGGGTTCGTTGTTCAGAATCAGGTTGATGCCACCCTGCCGATACAGGTGCACATTCTTGGAGCGGTGGGTCGCGACCTTGGTGAAGCCCAGCATCTGGAATACCGGCTCCAGCACGCCAGGGGCCGGGGCCGCCAGTTCGATGAATTCAAAGCCCATCAGGCCCATTGGATTTTCAAAGATATCTGCCATGTTCGTGTCCTCATCTGCAGCTAAAAATTAATGATTGCTTGGGATGCGGAACAGAAATGGCGGGGAGCACGGGATCCCTCGCACGCTGCGGGCGAGGAAGTCACCTATGATCAGCTTGAACCCATGGTATGTCATATGGACCCATTCTCGGCGGGCTTGATCCTTCGGAACTGAAGGACCTTATTGTTTTATTCGTAAACCGATTCTACATTGCGTAAATCCCTTTGTCGCGTTTTTGTTAAGGCCTCTGCCCGACTAACGGCTATGCTCTGTTGACCCTTCAGCGTAGCCCTTCAACGTAGCCACCCAGCATGCCCCTTACAGCCAAACACCGCAGCGTCTTCAGTCGGCGCACCCTGCTACCGCTGGTGGTCGGCATGGTGCCGGTAGTGAGCGGCCTGGCGATCATGAGCTGGCAGATCGAACGGGAAATGCAGGCCAGCAGCCACGCCACCACGCAGCACGTGCTCGGCCATATCGAACACATCCTCGACAACCTGTCGAGCGCCGCCGACAGCTTGCTGGCGCACACCGATGTCCCCTGCGAGCAAGCCCAGTTGCTGCTGCGCACCCAGGTCACGCGCAATGCCTTCGTGCGCTCCACCAACCTGTTCAGGCACAACAGCATTTTTTGCACGTCGCTGTTCGGCGCATTCGATGAGCCAGTCAACCCCGCCGACTATGTCGATGGCAAACTGTGGCTGATGGATGGCAACTCGGTCACCCCAGGCCACCCACTGTTGGTGTACAGGGCCAGCCAAGGGGACCACGGTGCGATCAGCACGGTCGACGGCGATCACCTGCTGACGGCGCTGCGCCTGATAGGCGCCGACGAAGCGCTGTACATCCGCGTCGGCGACGCCTGGATGGGCAAGGACGGCATCGTGCACCATGGCCAACCGCCGGTCGCTGATCACGCCAATGTGCTGCTGGCCTCCACGCGTTATCCGCTGAGCGTACAGGGCGGGTACAGCGCCGCCGAGCAAAGCCGCCTGTGGCGCAGCCATTACCCTGCCCTGCTCGGCATGCTGCTGGTGCTGGGCGTGATCGCCGGCCTGGTATGCCACTGGCAGGTGCGCCGCGCCAACTCACCCCGCGCCGAGCTGAGGCGGGCGCTGGAGGCCGACGAATTCCTGCCGTACTTCCAGCCGGTGGTACGCAAGGGTGATTACCGCTGGGCCGGCGTCGAAGTGTTGATGCGCTGGAACCACCCTCAAGAGGGGCTGGTACGCCCAGACCTGTTCATCCCCTACGCAGAGCACAGCGGGCAGATCGTGGCCATGACCCGGGCACTGATGATGCACACTGCGCAAGCCTTGGCGCCCTATGCAACGCTGCTGGAGGACGGCTTCCACGTCGGCATCAACATCACGGCCGATCACTGCCGCGACCTGACTTTGCTGGAGGAATGCCGCACGTTCCTGCAGCACTTTCCCCCAGGCCGGGTGGTGCTGACCCTGGAGCTGACCGAGCGCAAGCTCATCGAACCCACGCCCGTGGCGCTCGAGCTGTTCGAAAAGCTCGATGCCATGGGGGTGAAGATCGCACTGGACGACTTTGGTACCGGCCAGTCCAGCCTCAACTACCTGCTTCAGTTCAAGGTCGATTACCTGAAGATCGACCAGCGCTTCGTGGCCATGATCGGTGCCGATGCGCTGTCGGTGCATATCCTGGAAACCATCATCGAATTGTCAGCCAAACTGGGCCTGGGCATTGTCGCCGAAGGCGTGGAAACCGAAACGCAGCGCGATTACCTGGCTAGCCATGGCGTGGACTATCAGCAAGGCTACCTGTTCGCCAGGCCCATGCCTGCACAGCAGTTTCTCGAAGCGCTGGCCACCCGCCCCGGCGCCTCGCGGTTGCCGCAAGCCGCGCCCCCTGAGATCATTGGCGGCTGACCTAACCGCTCCACTCCTGTATTCGAGGCATTCGTGTCAAAAGGCATTGTTTCATCCGTCGTGGCGTCCTGCATGTTCGCCGTGATGTACTTCTATACCTCGTTGCTCAGGCCACTCGATGGCGAAGAGATATTCGGCTGGCGCACGCTGCTGACCCTGCCCTGCCTGACCTTGTTCATGCTGGTTTCGAAAGACTGGAAACGCGTCGGCCAGTTGCTGGGGCGCGTGCGCCGCACGCCGGTGCTACTGCTCGGCATGCTCGGCACTTCGTGGCTGATGGGGGTGCAATTGTGGCTGTTCCTGTGGGCGCCCCTGCACGGGCGCAGCCTGGAAGTGTCGATGGGCTACTTCCTGCTGCCACTGGCCATGGTCCTGACCGGGCGGCTGGTGTACGGCGAGCGCCTGTCACGCCTGCAGGCAGTGGCCGTGGCCTGCGCCGCACTGGGTGTGGGCCACGAACTCTACCAGCATGGCAGTTTCGCCTGGGAAACCCTAGTGGTGGTGATCGGCTACCCCGTCTACTTCGTACTGCGCCGGCGCTGCGGCACCGACCACCTCGGTGGCCTGTGGTGCGACATGTGCCTGCTGCTGCCCTGGGCGCTGTATTTCGTGATGCAGGGACCGCTTTCCAGCGCTGACCTGCAGGCGCACCCAGGGCTGTATGCGCTGATTCCGCTGCTGGGGGCGATCAGCGCCTGCGCCCTGATCGCCTACGTGCTGGCCAGCCGCTTGTTGCCGTTCAGCCTGTTCGGCCTGCTCAGCTACGTCGAGCCCGTGCTGCTGGTGGGCGTGGCGTTGCTGCTGGGCGAAACCATCGGCCCAGACCAATGGTTGACATACCTGCCGATCTGGGCCGCCGTGCTGGTGCTGGTGCTCGAAGGCGTCAAGCACCTGCTGCGTCAGCGTCGCCGTTCGGTGTAAGGCGCACCTGCCTTACCCGCCGTTCTTCGATCGCCTCCACGGTCAGCGTCCAGCCATTCCAGCGCAACTGATCACCCACCATTGGCAGGCGGTCGAGCAGGCTCATCACCAGCCCGGCGAGGGTCTGATAGTCCTCGGTGGCCCGGGCGCTGAAGCCGGTACGCGCCTGCACCTGGCTGAGGTTCAAGGCACCACTGACTACGAAACCCTCACCTTCCTGCACGATGCCAGGGCCGTCAACCTCGCTGGCATCCGGCAATTCGCCAGCGATCGACTCCAGGATGTCGGTCATGGTCAGCAGGCCGGTGAAGTCACCGAACTCGTTGACCACGAAGGCAATGTGCGTGGACTGGCCGCGCATCTGCTCCAGGGCGTTGAGGATACTGAAGCTTTCCAGCAGGTTCAGCGGCACCCGGGCCATGCCTTCCAGGTCGGGCTGGTTACCCGACAGCACCTCCTTGAGCAGCTCTTTTTTGTGCACGAAGCCCAACGGCTCGTCGATTCGGCCGCCGCGTATCAGCGGCAGGCGCGAATACGGCGAGTTGGCCAAGGCCTGGGCAATGGCCTCGGGCGGCTGCGCCAGGTCAATCACATCGACCTCGGTACGTGCGGTCATCACCGTGCGAATCGGCCGCTCGGCCAGGTTCAGCACGCCGCTGATCATCACCCGCTCGCGGCGGTCGAACAGCACCTGTTCTTCGCCACCCTCGACCAGGTCGGCGATTTCCTCGCCCACCTCGTCAGCTTCGACGCGGCGGCCGCCCAGCAGGCGCAGCACGGCATGCGCAGTGCGCTCACGCAGCGGCTTGTGCTGCTGCAGGCTGCGCTTGCGCCGGGCGCGCGCCAGCTGGTTGAACAGCTCGATCAGGATCGAGAAGCCAATGGCCGCGTACAGATAGCCTTTGGGTATGTGGAAGCCCAGGCCTTCGGCGGTCAGGCTGAAACCGATCATCATCAGGAAGCCCAGGCACAGCATGATTACCGTGGGGTGGGCGTTGACGAAGCGGGTCAGCGGCTTGCTGGCAACGATCATGATGCCGATCGAGAAAATCACCGCGATCATCATCACCGACAGGTGCTCGACCATACCCACCGCAGTGATCACGGCGTCCAGCGAGAACACCGCATCCAGCACCACGATTTGCGCGACGATTGGCCAGAACGCAGCATGACGCAAGGTGCCGCTGGCTTGGGTCACATGCCCTTCCAGGCGTTCATGCAACTCCATGGTGGCCTTGAACAACAGGAACACACCACCGAACAGCATGATCAGGTCACGGCCAGAGAAGCTCTTGCCGAACACCTCGAACAGCGGTGCCGTGAGGGTGACCATCCAGGAAATGCTGGCCAGCAGGCCCAGACGCATGATCAGCGCCAGGCTCAGACCAATGACCCGGGCACGGTCGCGTTGATGCGGGGGCAGCTTGTCCGCCAGGATGGCGATGAACACCAGGTTGTCGATACCCAGCACCAGCTCGAGGACGATAAGCGTCAACAGGCCTAGCCAGGCCGTAGGATCGGCTAGCCATTCCATTAGCGGGTACTCACGAGGGCAGCGTCACGAGGACGGGGAAGGTTTGGCCAGGACGGCCACGAACTGGGGGGCTCCGCGAAGGTGCTCATATAGACCTTGATAACAATTAGGGAGAATGATGCTACAAGGACATCAGGATTGTCCGACAGCGTAAAACTATTACAAAACCTGTAACAGACCGGCGGGCGGAATGAGGCCGGCCGCTGGGCGCGCATTTCGACGGGTCGCCTGGTGCGGGTACTTTTGTTCAATACACCCCACCCCGCGACCGGCCAGCATAGCCGCCTCACAACAAAATGGATCTCCTTCATGAGCTTGTCCCTCTCCATGGCCGCCTTCGCACTGGCGGCCTCCATCTCCCCCGGCCCGGTCAACATCGTCGCGCTCGGCAGCGGTGCCCGCCATGGCCTGCGGGCCAGCCTGGGCCATGTGACCGGCGCCACGCTGGGCTTCTGTGTGTTGCTGGTGCTGGTCGGCCTGGGCCTGCACCAACTGCTGGTGCGCTGGCCGGTGCTGGGGCTGCTGTTGCACTGGGGCGGTGTGGCGTTTCTGCTGTACATGGCATGGAAACTGGCCAGTGACAGCGGCGAGCTGAGCAGCACGCACCCCGAGCAGGCACCGTCGGCCTGGCACGGCGCCGCCATGCAGTGGCTCAACCCCAAGGCCTGGTTGGCAGCGGTGGCCGGGGTTGGCGCCTACACGGGCGGCGAGCAGCAGCTGCTGTGGCTGTTCACCTGGATCTACGGGCCTATCTGTTTCGTTTCGGTAGCGTGCTGGGCCTGGGCCGGCAGCGTTATCCGCCAGTACCTGGGCAACCCGCGGCATATGCGCCTGCTCAACCGAGGGTTGTCCGTGCTGCTGGTCGGCAGTGCGCTTTACCTGGCGATCTGAAGCCGGCCCAGCCGCCGCCTTTGGCGGCAGGCGCTGCCTAGGCAGGCGTGCACGCTTTGGCGCCAGCATTGCGGTAATGCCCCGGTGTTGCCGCCAGGTGCTGCTTGAAGGCGCGCTGCAAGTGCGCCTGGTCGGCGAAACCGGCTGCTTGTGCCACCTCGGCGATAGCCCGCCCTTGGCGCAGCTGCGCCCGCGCCAGTTGCACGCGCTGGTCGAGCAGATAGCCGTGGGGGGTCAGCCCGAAATGCTGGCCAAACGCGCGGATCAGGTAGGAACGCGAAAGGCCACAGGCAGCACAGATATCCTCAAGCCGCAGTGCATCGCAGCGATGGGCACGGATGAACGCGGCTGCGGCCTCCAGCCGTGGGTTACGCACTTCGGCGGCCTGCGCACTGCCCTGCAGCAGGGCGGGCAATTCGCGGAACAGCGTGGCCAGGCGCGCCTCGCGGTCCGGCACACTGGCATCGAACAGCTCGGCAAAAGCCTGCAACAGCCGCTGGTACAGCACGGCAGAGGTGCTGAGTGTCTGCACCGGCAAGGTGAACCCCAGCGCCTGCAGCCACGGCCAGTCGACGAACAGCATCAGATAGGACCACGGCTCCCCTGCAATCGGGTTGCAGGTATGCACGACCCCAGGGTTCATCAGGACGGTAGTGCCCGCCGCAACCTCATGGCGCTGATCGCCATTGAGGTAGGTGCTGCGCCCACCGGTGATCACCCCAATGGAAAAGCTTTCGTGGGAATGCGCGGCATAGCACACCTGGCGCCCGTCGCCTACCTTGCGGGCCTCGACAAAGGGTAGCGCAGGGTCGCGCCAGAACCGTGATACCTCGATCATTGCCATCCCCAGTTGCCGTGTGCCTGGATACTACACAGTTATTGCGGGAACAGGTCCAGAGTGCGTTCCACTTCACCGATATCGACCCTGAACCCGTCGCCCTCCGGCAGACCGACCACGAAGCCGAAGTGCTGCTGATCACGGTCGGTCAGGTACTTGTAGTAGCTGACGAAGCGGTTCGGCGGCTGCAGCGTCAGCAGGCAGCCGCCGGGCTGCAGCACATTCACGCCATGCACCAGTTGGCTGCCCTCCACGCCAATCACCACCTTGGCCCCGGCGCAGGCGGCGATGATGCTCGGCACATCCGACTTGAGCGGGTTGACGATGCGAAAACCCCGAGTAACTCGCAGGTGCTCGGCAAGCGCCAGCTCGTTGCGCAGCAGGCGCAGGTCACCATCACCGCCGCGCAGCAGGAACACACCCGGGTGCGGCGCATGGGCGACATGCGCCAACAGCTTGTCACCCATGGCACGGTAGCGGGCATGCCGGCTGCGGTTGTTGCTCTGATCGTCGAACAGCACCAGCTCCCGGAAAAACGCACTGCGCAGGCGCAGCGGCTGCATGTCCAACCAGTCTTCGTAGGCCGGCGCCTGGGTGAACAAGGGGTACCTGGCCGACGGTGCCGTAGTCACCGGCACGCCCTCGTTGCAGGCCAGCGCATACGTGGGGCAATCCTCCATCAGCCAGGTGCCGAACCACGAGTTGCCATTCTGCGTGCAGTAGATGGCAGCGCGGTCGATTTCATGGTCCACCACAATGCGCGGGAAAGTGTTCGGCTTCTGCGACAACCAGTGGCTGGCCTTCCCCTTGTACAACGCCCCGTCGACCAGCCAGACATCCTTGATCAGGTAGCCACGGGTGGGCCCTTGCGACGCACTGATGCCACCCTCCATGGTGCGCGCCGGGTGCACGTAGGGGTAGAACCGCTTGCCTTCCCATCCGGTGACCCGCTCCAACTGCCCCGGCAGGTAAATGGCCGGTGGCGACACCGTGGTCTCGCCCGGGGCGATGTCCCAACTTTTGCTGGCAAGGCTCTTGACGTCGATTGGCGGGGTTCTACCCAGCCGTTTGCGGGCGATGTAACGGTAGGCAGCCAGGGTCCAGCTGCGTGGCGCAGCGGCCGACGAAGCATTGAACTGCGAGATGTCGCTTGTCATGAAGCGTCCCCCTTGATGGCGAGGTTCAGCGCATGGCGCAATAGGATGACTCAACGCATCCGTGCGCCCCTTCAACTGCACATGACGCGCTGCATGATGGGGGGTGACTGCTGGTTGGCGTAGCGGTTGCGCAGGGCTTGCACGAAGGTTTCGCCAGTGGCGTTGTCGCCGTAGAGGTAGATCTTGTGCAGGCCGCCGAACACCATCTCATGGTAGCGGCTGGCAACTTCGTCATCACTGGGGCCTGCTGGCAGGCCCAGGTGCAGGGTCAGTTTGTCGCCTTCCATTGCAAACATGGGCGTGTCCCACAGAAACTTCGCCGTACCGGTCTTTGGCAGCCGCACGAACAGGTAAGCATGGTTGCCCAACGAATCGATGTCGCCCCCACGCCGCCGCTTCCACTTCAGCAAGCCGTCGTCCGGGCGCGCCAGGCACAGGCCGATGTCGTAATAATCGAAGCCGTGTTCCAGCGCCCATTCCAGGGCCATGAAGGTGGTGATCGAGTTCACTTCGCGCAACTTCCTGGCGTCTGAAAACACCGCTTCGCAATAGCCGAAGCGCAAGGTGCTCCAGTAACGCTTGCCATCACGCACCACCTCGCAGCCGAGGTGGCAGCCGATAACCTCATCGCCGCAGGTAATCAGGTCGAGCCGCCCGACACTCTGGGCAATGCGGAACACTTCGTCGGTGGGAAACTGCGCCGCATGAATGCCCTGCCTGGCAGTCGCGTACGGCCGCAACAGCTCACGGTCGGCCATGGCAATTTCGTCATCGGCAAGTGCCTGACGCATCTGGTAAAGCGGGCGGTTCTTGCGAATGCTGCGCCGCAGTTCACTGTCGTAGCGCGCGGTGATGTCTTCCAGGGGGCGCCCCAGTGGCACCACGGCGCTCAGATAGTGCGGCACCGACAGCGCGCCAGTGGTGGGCATTTCGCTGATCAGCACCACATGGTCGGCAGGTGCGCTAGCACTGGCGCTTTCCACGATCGCCGCACTGCCCTGGCCCTTGCCGCCAATCAGCAGCTTGGCCATTTCCCGTTGGTGCTTGCGGCCGATGTAAAGGATCTCGTAAGGGCTTTCCTGTTGCAGCCGAAACCTGGCAACTTCCCAGCGCCACAAACAGGCGCGCGCCATTACCTCACGCACTTGGCTGCCCAACTGTCTGATTTCGTAACGGGTGGAGGGCGATATGAATTTTCGCGCCGCTGCGGTCAAGGTCGCTTTCATTTCTTCTTCCACGTCCTTTGAAGTGCCAGGGTGTATCGGAACAAGACAGATAAACAGCGGAAAAACAGCTAACGCATTGATATTCAAAGGTTAGGCCGCACATTAACTTCACATTCAGTAACAATTTAAGGTGGGCGAAATCACTTTGGCAAGTGGCACTTGGCTGGTATTTGTCTGAATTATTCTGGCGTCAAATTTCCTGCCGCCACTGCGTTTAGTTGCAACAGATTGCTATAAGCGTGCCGACATCACGATAACCGGTTACCACTTCGCTATCGATAACTGGCGTTTGATGCCTTCTTTGCATAAAGAGGTGCATCATCATGATAGGCAACAATCCACACCACGCCCTGCTCGCGGCACAACTGCCGCATTGGGCACGCCGTGCCAACCCCGGGGAATGGGGCGCTTTACAGGCCAGTCAACATGCCCCGTGGCAGTTGCAGGACTGGTTCGACAATGCCGCACCCGACCTGCGCGAGGCGGTTATCGCCAGCCACAACCAGTTGCTGCATGCGCAAGCGGCGTTGGCGAAGGCGCTTAAAGGGCTCAAGCAGATCAGTGAGTTTGCCGAGCCACTGCTAAAAGGCCGCCTGGCAGAACATGGGCTGGACACGCCCTTGCTCCACACCCAACTACTGCGGGTCGAGCATGATTGGCATTGGCTGGGGCTGCGTCATCTTTACAGCCATCGTCGCGATAGCCTGCTGCAGGCTGCCCTGCAGAACTTCGCCGATGATGAAACCTTCACACCCGAAAGTGCCATTGCCCTGGGTAGTGATATACAGGTGGTTGCAGTTGAAGTACCCGGCACGGTACCGATTGGCATGCAAGCGCCCCCAGCACACTTCACCCTGCGGTCCGAGCGCTACCTGGTGAAGCGCCTGCCGCTGGCACCCCAGGCATTCGCGGCGCTGTGCCGGGAGCTGGACCTGGGCGGCACCTACCAGACCCAGCTGGAGCAGCAGCTGGCCCGGCCCGAAACCCGGGCACTGGCTGTGCGCGCGCAGCAAGCACGCTTGCGCCTGGCCGCCGACCTGGCCTACCTGCGGCACCTGCTGGACGGGGCCTCACGGGACGAAATCCAGCGGCTGCTGCAAGGGCACCCCGTGCAATGTTGGCAGCTGGCGCTGTTCGGCATCACCCTGCACGAGGTCATGCTGATCGATGCCGGCGCGCACGGGCTGGTGTTGCATATGCCGGGCCACGAACCGGCCCTGCACCCGTGCAGTGACCTGGCGGCGGTGCACGCCACACTGGCAACCCTGCTGGTGGAACCCGCTGAACGCCAGGCATTCGCCGCCTACATCCGGCAGGATGAACAGTCGCACTTCTTCGACATGCTGCAGCAGAACCTGGATGCGGCCGGCAACACCACCTTCGACCGCCCATGGCCACGCGCAGCGCAGGCTGACCTGCGCCTGACCCGCCAGGCGATCACGAGCGAACCGTTCGGCTACTGCCATGACCAGTATCTGCTGCGCCTCAAGCATGAGGCCAGCCTGCTGGCCGTGCCCACCGCAGCAGCGGACGCCAGCGCCAGGGCCAGGCGGCTCGAAGTGTGGGAAAACCTGGGCTGGGACGCGCTCAATGCCGCCGCATTCTTCGTGCCCGGTGTCGGCACCTTGATGCTGGCGGTGACCGCCTGCCAGCTGCTGGGTGAAGCGGTGGAAGGCTATGAGGACTGGCAAGCAGGCGACCGCCAGCTGGCCCTGCGACACCTCGAAGCGATTGGCCTGAACCTGGCCCTGCTCGGTGGCTTCGTGGCGGCGGGCCAGGCGCTGCCCAAACTGTTCGACAGCCCCTTGATGGACAGCTTGCAGGAGGTGCGCAGCAATGATGGGCGCTACCGGCTGTGGAACCAGGACCTGGCACCTTACCGCAGTGACGTGCAACTGCCGGCCGACGTGCATGCCAATGCCCAGGGCCAGTACCTGCATGAGGGGCGCCTGTTCATCCGGATGGACCGCCACCTCTACGAACAACGCTTCGATGACGCCCGGCAACAATGGCGCATCGTTCATCCGCAAGCAGCCGAAGCCTGGCAGCCGCCACTGGAGCACAACACCCAAGGCGCCTGGCGCGGCGAACACGAGCAACCCGGTGATTGGGCGCTGGAGACAAGCGTACGCCGCCTGGGCGAGGCCTACGCCGCCTTTACCCCAGAGCAGGTCGAACACGCCGGCCGCATCTGCGGCATCGACAGCGAGCAGCTGCGCCAGGTGCATGTCGAAGGGCTGCCACCGCCCCCGCTGCTGCTCGACACCCTGCAACGCCTGAATGCGCAAGCCGCGGTGCAGGCCCTTGGCGACAGCGCACCGCCTGGGCTTTTCCAGCATCTTTACGAGGGTAATGGCGCGGTAGCGCCGGCGGTGCAGCAGTTGCTCGACACCTACCCACGGCTAACGTCCACCCTGGCCCGGCGCATGCTGATGCGCTTGAACGCCGCCGACACCGCTGCCTGGCAAGCGCATGGCAAGCTCCCTGCGTGGTTTGGCATGCAGCTGCAACAGCTGGACAGTGAATTGCCACTGGTGCGTGCCCTCGAGGGTGTGGTGCAACCGGCGTTTGCCAACGACGACAGCGAACGGTTGTTGTTCAGTGCACTCGACGCTCTGCCAGGCTGGCCCCGCGACCTGAGCCTGCAACTGCGCGCAGCCAGCCCTCAAGGGCCGCTGCTGGCGCGGGTTGGCAGTGAACACGCCGGCAGGCAAAGCCGGGTCATCAAGTCGGCCGAAGGCTACGAAGCTGACCTGGGTCAGCGGCCTGCCCCGGCAAAACGGGATCGGGACCTTTGCCGTGCGGTGGCGCAGGCGCTGCCAGCGCATGCCCGGCAATCTCTGGGTACGGCTGCCGACGGCAATGCCTTACGCGAGCACCTGCTAGGCTGGGTTGCCGAACACCGACAGACCCTGCCACAGCGCCTGTGGGGGCCGCGGGCCGTGCAGCCCAGGCCAACGGGTGGCTTGCGCGGCGGTCGCCCGCTGGCGCCGCTTGCGCCTGAGCCCCGGCAAACCGGTTCCGTAGAAGGCGCTTATCGGCGGATCTACCCCAATGCCAGCGATGCCGAAATCCAGGCCTGGCTGGGCCATGACGAGGACGAGCCATTGGCCGACGACCTGAGCTCGACCACCCAACGCCTGCGCGATCTGCACCAGCGCCTGCAAGACCTGCGCGGCGACCTGCAACGCTGGGTGCAGGCAGACCCTGCGCGCGCAGCGCAGCGCCAGCCCGCGGTACGCCCATTGGTCAACGCCTGGCGGCGCCTTTCAACCCTGCCTTTTGCCGCCACGGGGCGCATGTACAGCCTTGAGCTTTCCGGCCTGGGGCTGAACGACGAGGACCTGGCAAGCCTGGCGCTGCCGGATGATTTCGCTCATATCGAGCATCTTTCGCTCAGCCAGAACAGTGAGTTGAGCCACCTGCCGGCATCGCTTGCGCAGCGCTTCCCCAACCTCAGGCGCCTGATGCTGTCGGACTGCCGCTTCGACCGTGTACCGCGCCTGCCCCAGCCGTGGCAATTGCACTGGCTGGACCTGGACAGCAACCGCATTACCTGGGATGCCAGCGCCCAGCGAACACTGGACCGCTACACGCGGCTGGTGCAACTGGACCTGTCGGACAACCCGCTGATCAGCGCACCGGACCTGCGCAATCTTGCGCAACTGAAAACCTTGTTCCTGTCCGGTTGCAGCCTCGTCGAGCTGCCGCAAGGCCTGGACCAGATCAGCGAACCGTTCGTGCTGGACCTGGCTTCCAACCAGTTCCAGCACCTGCCTGCAAACTTCGCGGTCACCCGGCCTGTCGCCGATGCCTTGCGCCTTGAAAGCGAGTGGCTGGGCGCGCCCGTGCGGGCTCAGATCGATGCCTACAACGCCGCGCACCAGGTCGACCTGCTGGTCAGCGAAAGCGACTACCTGGATTTCTTCGACGAAACAGGCCCCGACGAAGCGGCGCTGTGGCAGCGCCTGCCGCTGCCGTACCGCCGTGACCTCAGGGCATTGCTGGACATGGAGCCATTCCAGTCTCAACCGCAGCATGCACGCGTGGAGTTCTGGCGACGGCTGGCCGTGCTCGACGCCGATCCGGCGCTGCGCCAGCAAGGCCTGATGCGCCCGGCCCAGGCACTGTTCACCCTGGCGCTCTGAGCAATCCGCAGCGCCTGGTCGAAACACCAGGCGCTGCGCTCACGGGTGTACCACACTGGTGTTTTTCCCGGCGCCGGTGCATGCTCAGTGCTGAAGCGATTCACCTGGCTTGAAATCCGCCCTGTAACGTGAGGTGCAGTAACCATGGACCGTCTGCTCGATTCACTCTTCCCCACCGCTGATAGCATCCCGGAAACCTGGCGCCTGGGGGGCCCACTGGAACAACGCGAATACCTGGTCAACGGGCAACTGCGACGCTGGGAAGGCCCGCTGGCCACGGTGCGCAGCCCCGTGTGGCTCAAGCAGGGTGACGAGGAACAGCAGGTCATACTGGGCAGCGCACCCTTGCTCGATGCCGATACCGCCCTCACCGCCCTCGATGCCGCCGTGCAGGCCTACGACAAGGGCCGTGGCGCCTGGCCGAACATGCGGGTGGCCGAGCGTATCCAGCACGTGGAGACCTTCCTCGCCCGTATGCGCGAACAGCGCCAGGCGGTGGTCAAGTTGCTGATGTGGGAGATCGGCAAGAACCTCAAGGACTCGGAAAAGGAATTCGACCGTACCTGCGACTACATCGTCGATACCATCAACGCCCTCAAAGACCTCGACCGCCGCTCCAGCCGCTTCGAACTGGAACAAGGCACGCTGGGCCAGATCCGCCGGGCCCCGCTTGGCGTGGCGCTGTGCATGGGCCCCTACAACTACCCGCTGAACGAAACCTTCACCACGCTGATCCCGGCGCTGATCATGGGTAACACCGTGGTGTTCAAACCGGCCAAGTTCGGCGTGCTGCTGATCCGCCCGCTGCTCGAGGCGTTCCGCGACAGCTTCCCGCCTGGGGTGATCAACGTCATCTACGGGCGCGGCCGCGAAACGGTCAGCGCACTGATGGCCAGTGGCAAGGTCGACGTGTTCGCCTTCATCGGCACGCACAAGGCTGCCAGCGACCTGAAAAAACTGCACCCACGCCCGCACCGCCTGCGCGCGGCCCTGGGCCTGGATGCCAAGAACCCGGGCATCGTGCTGCCGCAGGTCGACCTCGACAACGCGGTCGAAGAAGCGGTGACCGGTGCGCTGTCCTTCAACGGCCAGCGCTGCACGGCCCTGAAGATCCTGTTTGTGCACGAGGACGTGGTCGAGGCCTTCCTCGACAAGTTCCAGCGCAAGCTGGCCGCGCTCAAGCCCGGCATGCCGTGGGAACCTGGGGTGGCCCTGACACCCCTGCCCGAACCCGGCAAGGTCGACTACCTCGATGGCCTGGTCGCCGATGCCAGGGCCAAGGGCGCCCAGGTACTCAACGAAGGCGGCGGCCACAGCCGCGGCTCGTTCTTCTTCCCGGCGCTGTTGTACCCGGTCAACCCCAGCATGCGGGTGTACCACGAAGAACAGTTCGGCCCGCTGGTACCGGTGGTGCCCTACCGCGACCTGCAAACGGTGATCGACTATGTGCTGGACTCTGACTACGGCCAGCAACTGAGCCTGTTCGGCAACGACCCGCAGACCATCGGCAGCCTGGTCGATATATTCGCCAACCAGGTCGGGCGCATCAACATCAACGCGCAATGCCAGCGTGGCCCTGACACCTACCCGTTCAACGGCCGCAAGAACAGCGCCGAAGGCACGTTGTCGGTGGATGATGCCTTGCGGGTATTCTCGATCCGTACCTTGGTCGCCACACGCTTCCAGGACGCCAACAAGGAACTGATCAGCGACATCATTCGCAATCGCCAGTCCAGTTTCCTGACCACGGACTACATCTTCTGACCGCTCGCTTTTGCGCCTGCATGACCGATTCCCGGCAACAGGGCACCGCACCGGTGCCCATTGCCCAGGAGCATCGACTCGGCGGTAACCGAGCGGCCAGTTGAAAGCGGCAGCGCTTTGCTTGAAGCTTGAGGCTCGTAGCTTGGAGCTGCTTCATGCGAATCATCGACAAAACCGCCACCCAGGTGCGCAGCCTGACCCCCGCCGAAGAAGAGCTGCTGGTCGGCTTTGCCACCGGCACCCTGGGCGGCCCGCGCCTGCTGCAGGCCAACCAGCTGCTGATGAAGGTGCGCAATGCCAACCAGTGGCTGGCCTGCGATTGCCGTAACGACGCCTTGCCGGTGCTCAATGTCACGCTCAATGGCAACACCGGCACGTTGTTCCTGAAGAACAACCCGGGGACCGCCGAGCATACGGCCGGTTGCCCCTTCAGCAAAGACGAGCGCGAAGCCGCCGAGCGCGAAAACGACCCCGCGCCACCCGCCGCCTGGCTGCCACCCGACACGCCCCTGCGGCTGATTGGTGATTTCCGTGCCGGCGGCGCTGGCGACGGTGGCGAAGGCAGCGAGCGACGCGCACAGCAGCGCCTGCTGGCGCTGTTGCTGACCTGGATTGAGACCAGTGGCCTGAACCTGTATGCCACGCACCTGAAGAAGGACCTGACCGGGCAGTTTGCCGAACTGCGCAGCGTGGCAAGCCGCTACCCGCTGCTGGAGCGGGTGCCGGCCAGCAACTACCTGGAAACCCGCCTGGACATGAAGCACATGATGATGCTCAAGGCGCGGTTGCGCGAAGCCAAGGTGTTCGGCAACCACCGCCGGCACGGCCTGTTGCTTGACTGCGTCGATCAGATCAAGGGGCGCAAGCTGTTCAACAACCGCAACGAAGACGGGTTCGATTTCCAGGGGCATCACTTGTACTGGGGCGGCAGCCGCACCAGCGGACCGCTGCTGGCACTGATGCTTTACTCGCCGACCAGTGCCGGCAGCCATTACTACGAGCTGATCCATGTGGCCAGCGTACCCGTGCTGTCCCGCGCCCACCTGTTCCCCGTGTACCGCGACGAGGAGCGCGAGCCGCTCAAGGCGTTGGTGTCGCTGGTCGACTGGATGGCCAGCAAGGGTGTGAAAGTGCAGATGCGTCGGCCGGTGATCGGCGGCGCGCTGGCAGACGAGTTGGTGATGACCTCGGATCAGGACCGGGTTTTGTCGATATCGCTCCTGGAGCAACCGCTGGGCCCCGAGCCGGACGCGGAGAACTTCAAGCGCTACGCCGATTTCAAGAGCCCGGAAACCTTCCGCAAGTTCGTTGCCGGGTTCTTCATGCGCGAACGCTGAACATCGCCTGTTGTTCGCACCCATTGGCGCCATGGGCCAGCCTGCACTAGCGTTGTGCTACCAGCCAGGCAAAACGTTCATGCGGAGCCCCAACCCATCATGCCGGACCTGCGCCCGAACCCGACGCTGTGCCTGCAGTACCGCGCCGAGCAGCCTATTCACCAAGCCTTCCTGCAACAGGCTGAGCGTTGCCCCGAAGCCCCTGCAATCATCACCGCGCACAGGCTTTGCACGTACGCCCAGCTGGCGCAGATCAGCCAAGGTATCGCTGCGTATTTGCTGGAAATAACCGTCAATAGTGACGATCGTGTGCTGATTGTTGCCGAGCGGGGCGCGGCGCTGGTCTACGCCATGCTTGGCTGCCTGCGCGCCGGGCGGGCGTTCAGCGTGGCCGATGCGGCCTACCCTCCCGCCCGCCTGCAGCAGCTCGCCAGCAGCTTGGCACCTCGGGTAGTCCTGCGCTGTGGCCAGGCACACGTCGAAGCCGCAGACGCCTGTGTGGTAACTGTGCCTCAGGACCCGGTCGAGGCACTGCATGCGTTTGACCGGCCAACGGCGCAACTGCCCGCGGTCAGCGCAGGGCAACCGGCCTACATCACCTTCACCTCGGGCAGCACCGGCGAGCCCAAGGCGATCGTTACCCATCACGCGCCGCTGGTGCACTTCATCGACTGGCATGTGCACCAGCACGGGCTGACCCAGGCCGACACGTTCTCGTTACTGTCCGGCCTCGGCCACGACCCGGTTTACCGCGATGTGTTCACGCCACTGTCGCTGGGCGCCAGCATTGCCTGCCCGGCCCAGGCCAGCCTTACCGACCCTGCACAGCTGGCCAGCTGGATTGGGTTGCATCGTGTCAGCGTCATTCACCTCACCCCACCGCTGGGCAAGCTTATCGAGACCGGCGCGCAGCTGCAGGGCCATCTGTTCAGGCAACTGCGCTACCTGTTCTGGGGCGGCGATGCACTCAGCCCGGCGCTGTACCAGCAGATGCGTGCCGTGGCGCCGAATGCCGTCAACGTGAATTTCTATGGCACCACCGAAACCCCGCAAGCCATGGCGTACCACACGCTCGACCCGACCGCGGAACAGGCCCGGGTGCCCTTGGGCAAAGGCATCGCCGATGCGCAACTGCTGGTCGTGAACGCGGCCGGGCAACTGGTGGGCGAAGGTGAAACCGGCGAAATCCTGATCCGCAGTCCCTACCTGTCCCTTGGTTATTGGGGCGACCCGGCGCTGACCGAAGCCAGGTTCATCACCAACCCGTTCACCGGGCTGGCCAGCGACCGCTGCTACCGCACTGGCGACCTGGGCACTTACCTGGCCGATGGCAGTGCCTGTTTCCTCGGCCGGGCTGACGGCCAGGTGAAAGTGCGGGGGCACCGCGTGGAACTGGCGGAGATAGAAAACACCATCAGCCGCCTGCCTGCCGTCCGGCAGTGCGTAGTACTGGCCAACCATGACCACCCACTGCCCCGCCTGATTGCCTACTGCGTGTTGAATCAGCCAGCCAGCGCCGACGACCTGCGCCTGGCTGTCGCCCGCCAGTTGCCGGACTACATGGTGCCGGCACTGTTCATCTTCGTGCAGGCCATACCGCTCACCCCGAACGGCAAGGTCGACAAACGCGCCCTGCCCGCCCCGGTTCAAGCGCCGACCAGCCAACCCTCGTCAGCGCTGGCCGAGAAGCTGTGCAGCGAGTGGGCACGAATACTGCGGGTGCCGCGCCTGGACCCACGCTTGAGCTTTGTCGAGCTGGGCGGTGACTCGCTTTCATTCGTACAGGCCTCGAGGGTGCTCGAGCGGTTGATCGGCCACCTGCCAGATCGTTGGGAAAGCCTGTCGGTCAACCGCCTGGCTGAGCTCAGCGCACCGCATGAAGGCGGGTGGCGGGTCATGGAGATGCCTGTGTTCGTGCGTATGCTCGCCATCATCCTGATCGTGGTCGGCCACCTCAGCGGCATGACCCCTTGGCCGATCGTGGGCGAAACGTCGGTACTGTTCCTGGTCTCTGGCATCAGCCTGGCGCGTTTCCAGCTCAAGGCCATTGAAACCCGGGGGGATGCACGCACACTGCTGCCGTCCCTGGCCGCCATCGTGGTGCCGACCGTGCTGTATACCGCGCTACTGCAACTGGTGTTCGACCGGGTGCACTGGCAATCGCTGCTGTTGGTGTCCAACTGGTTTGCGACCGGCGAGGTTGGCCTGTTCAACTACTGGTATATCGAAGTGCTGGTGCAGATGATCGTGATCATTGGCCTGGTGCTGTCGAGCAAGCGGGTACGCCAGGCCGTTAACGCCGCCCCGTTCCGCTGGCTGATCCTGGCTGCCTGTACGCTGGTAGCGGTGGATGTGTTGCTCAACCGCTGGGTGTTCGACGCCAGTGGCCTGCTGCACCGGGTGCCGCAACACTTCCTGGCGGTGATGGTGCTGGGCATGGCCGTGCACCATGCCGATACCCCCGCCCGCAAAGCGGTGGCCAGCGCGGTAGCGGTGCTGGTGGTCGCAGAACTGGACCTGATGGCGGTGGCCGGTATTGGCTGGCAGGCCGTCACCCACTATGTCGATATTGCCTTGCCGGCGATGCTGGCGCTGATCTGGCTGCGCGCAGTCCCCGTACCGGCCTGGCTGGCACGTGCGGGTGCAGTGATTGCTTCGGCCACCCTGTTCATCTACCTGACGCACTTCCAGTTCCAGTCGGTGGCGGACCGTATCGCCCCGAACCTGCTGTTCGAGGTTGCCTTGGCCATCGCCGGGGGCGTGGCGGTGAGTGTGGCCTGGAATACCGCCACGCGCTGGCTGCTCAGCCGCTGGCGCGCTGGCCGAAAAACGCGCGGGGATGATGACGGGGTGCAACGCGTGACCTAGCCCGCCAGTTCAGCCAGAACTTCAGCCGACGTGGTGACCTGGCGGAAGTGGTGCTGCCATAGCTCGATGCCAAGCTTGCCGGAACGGTCCAGCGAGGAGCCGACCGTCATGTCGGTGACCAGGGTAGGCATCAGCCCGGCATCGAACAGGGCAAAGCCGGCGGCCAGCACACAGGTTTCGGTCTGCAGGCCACACACCAGCACGCGCTCCACGCCCATTTGCCGGATGTGGGCGATCGCTTCGGCACTTTGCCCGTAGCCATGCTTGACGAACACCTGGTCAGCCTCCACCAGGCTTTCGTCCTCTGCCGCCGGGTGCCAGCCGAGCTGGCGTGCAAACGGCGTGACCCGCTCGTCGTGCAGTTCGACCGAGGCTACGGTAGGAATATTGGCTGACAACCGACGCAGCCCATCGACCAGCCACTCGGGCGGGCTGAAGGTGGACTGGACATCGACGATTAACAACACCTGGCGCATGGGCGAATTCCGGCACGGGCAAAAGCGCGGAGTATAACGCGCCTGCACGGCTGCTGTGGCTGCCCACGCCTGGCTGGCGCTCAGGCACGGCCAAACTGCCCTGTAAAGGCTTGCCCCCCGGTCACATCCGGCGCTGTTTCAGCTATGATCGGGCATCCCGCGGAGGACGCCGTGAACCATGCCCGTAGACCTGCACGCGTTGTACCCCAGGCTGATCCACCTGATGCTCGACACGGTCTTCGTGGTCGACCGGGACAACCAGATCATCTTTGTCAGCGATGCCTGCGAAGCGCTGTTGGGCTACCGGGCATGCGAGCTGGTCGGTACCGCGATTACCGACCACATGCACCCCGAAGACTTGGCAACCACCCGCGCTTCGATCCTGCGGGTCATGAATGGCCAACCGCATTACGACTTCCACAACCGCTACATCCGCAAGGACGGTGGCGTGGTGCATATACTCTGGGCGGCCTGCTGGTCAGAGGAGGCCCAGGCCCGCATCGGCGTGGCGCGGGACATTACCGCCCAGCACCAGGCCGAAGCCGAACTGCGCTTTCTGGCGCATCACGACCCGCTGACCCGGCTGGCCAACCGGGCCATGTTCAACCAACGGCTGGACGCCGCCCTGGCCAGCGCTCGGCGCCATGACCGCTCATTGGCATTGCTGTTTATCGATATCAACGATTTCAAGCAGATCAACGATAACCACGGCCACAGCGTGGGCGACCGGGTACTGTGCACACTGGCCCGGCGCCTGGAAAGCTGCGTAGCGGGCAGCGCGACGGTGGCGCGGATGGGCGGTGACGAGTTCACCGTACTGTTGCCCGATTGCCCGTCAGCCGAGGTCGTGGCCGCGCAGGTGCAGCATATCCTGGCCGTCATGGCCGAACCGCTGGATGCCGAGTTGGCCGGGCTCCAGGCACCTTCCTGCAGCATTGGCATCGCGCGCTTCCCCGAAGACGGCACCGATGCCGACATGCTGCTGCGCCATGCTGACGGCCACATGTACCGGGTCAAACGGCAACGCACCGCGGCAGGCTGAACACAGATGAACCGGCGCGCCCCTGAAGACGCTTTGCTCGACAGCTGGCAGCACAATGCCCAGGCCTGGATTGACGCAGTACGCAGCGGCGCCATCGAGCGCCGCCGCGAGATGACTGACGCCCAGGCTCCAGGGCACCGCGTAGTCAGAGCACCGGCTTGCGCACCGCGCCGCTCCGGGCTTTGGCCATGGCCGCCAGGCGCACCGCGACGTTAGCCGCACCGTAGCCGCTATAACCCCCCTTGCGCTGGATGATCTCGAAGAAAAAGCGCTCTTCGAAGGGCTCGGTGTACACATGGAACAGCTCGCCACCCTGGGCGTCGCGGTCATAGAGCACGTTGTAGTAAGCCAACTCGCTGAGGAACTCGTCGTCGAAATCGAAGCGCGCCGCCAGGTCGTCATAGTAGTTCAGCGGAATTTCCAGCAACGGCACACCGGCCAGCTTGGCGCGCGCCACTTCGCCGAAGATGTCGTCGCAATCGAAGGCAATATGGTGCACCCCGGAACCGCGGTAGCTGGAGAGCGCATGGGCAATGGCGGTGTTGCGGTTTTCCGAAATGTTCAACGGCAGGCGCAAGGTGCCGCACTGGCTGCGCAGGGCGCGGCTCTTGACCAGGCCGTACGGGTCGGGCAGCACCACCTCGTCGTCGGCGGCGAAATCGAACAGGCTCTTGTAGAACAACACCCAGCTGTCCAGCGACTCGGCTGGCAGCGCCAGGGCCATGTGGTCGATGCGGCGCAGGCCACCGGTGGCGGTCACGCTCGGGTCCAAGCTGAAGTCGGTGTCATACAGGGTATGCCCGGCGGTGCCCTGCTCTACCAGGTACAACAGACTGCCATCGGGTGCGCGTACCGCTGGCACCTCGCACTCGTTGGGACCGACCAGGCCGCGGAACGGCTGGCCACGGTAGGCAGTGGCACGCTTGAGCGCAGCCTGCTGGTCCTTGACCCGCAGCGCGGTGGCGCACAATGACGGGCCATGGGCTTCGAAGAAGTTGTGGCCAAAGGAGTAAGGCTCTGCGTTCAGCACGATGTTGATATCGCCTTGGCGCAGCAGCTGCACTTCCTTGCTGCGGTGCTTGCCCGCTTCGGCAAAGCCCAGCCGCTTCAGCCAGCTGCCCAGGCGCGCGCCAACGGCCTCATCGACCGCAAATTCCAGGAACTCGACGCCGTCATAACGACTGGCCGCGGGCGGGGTGAACAGTACGCCAGGCTCGATCGGGGTATTTTGCTGTTCCAGGCGCAGCCGGGTTTGCTCTTCCAGGTACAACAACGAGCGCAGGCCGTCGGCGGCGTTCTGCCGGGTGGGCGCTGCACGGAAGCCGTCATTGAAGATTTCCAGCGACAGCGGGCCACGGTAGCCGGTGGCCAGGATCGGCGCGAGGAAGCCGGCCATGTCCATTTCGCCTTGCCCCGGGAAGCAGCGGAAGTGGCGGCTCCACTCCAGCACGTCCATCGCCAGGATCGGTGCGTCAGCCATCTGCACGAAGAAAATCTTGTCGCCAGGGATGTCGCGGATCGCGCGCGGGTCGCCCTTCAGCGACAAGGTATGGAAACTGTCGAGGATCACCCCGAGGGCCGGGTGGTCAGCCTGGCGCACCAGGTTCCAGACCTGCTGGTAGGTGTTGACGTGGCGGCCCCAGGCCAGCGCTTCGTAGCCGATACGCAGGCCACGCTTGCCAGCATGTTCGGCAAGCAGCCGCAGGTCGTCGACCAGCACCTGTTCATCGCCCAGGGCATCGGCCTGGACGTTGCTGCACACCAGCACCAGGTCAGTACCCAGCTCCTGCATCAGGTCGAACTTGCGCTCGGCGCGGTCCAGGTTTTTCTGCAGGCGGTCGCGGCGGCAGCCTTCGAAATCACGAAACGGCTGGAACAAGGTAATGGCAATACCCAGGTCGGCGCACATCTGCCGCACCTGGCGGGGGCTGCCGGCATAGTAGAGCAAGTCATTTTCGAAGATCTCGACGCCGTCGAAACCGGCGGCGGCGATGGCTTCGAGCTTTTCCGGCAGGGTGCCGCTCAAGGACACGGTAGCGATCGAACGCTGCATGGCGGGAGTTCCTTGTTGTTTGGAAGGTATACAGTGCCAGACAGGCAGAAAGACCTGTCAGAGTTTATGGCACGATCGATTATTCGCAGGTAGAGTCGCTGCTTCAATCTCTTTGTACGGAATGGTTAGTTTTGCGTTCGATTATCGCACAAAACCCGTTTTAGCGAATTGCCAGTCAACTGGCCCGTGGTCAACATGATCCACAGACGCAGGCACACCGACCGCTCCCTCCTGCCTTGGCAAACACCCCTGGCGGAACCTGCGCAAACAACAATAACAACGGAGACAACGATGGCTCACTCCAGCTCGCAAGCAAAAAAAGCGACCGCCAGTGGATGGATAGGCTCGGCACTCGAGTACTACGACTTTTTCATCTATGCCCAGGCCGCTGCACTGATTTTCCCGCAGATCTTCTTCCCCAACACCGACCCGAAAATGGCCATCATCGCTTCGCTGGCCACCTATGGCGTGGGTTACCTGGCCCGCCCGGTGGGCGCCTTCGTGCTGGGCCACTGGGGTGATACCCGTGGCCGCAAGAACGTGTTGCTGCTGTGCATGTTCCTGATGGGCCTGTCGACCATGGCCGTGGGCCTGCTGCCCACCTACCACGACATCGGCTTCCTGGCACCGGCCTTGCTGGTGGTGCTGCGCCTGATCCAGGGCTTCGCCGTGGCCGGGGAAATCTCCGGCGCTAGTTCGATGATCATGGAGCACGCGCCCTTCGGCCGAAGGGGCTACTACGCCAGCTTTACCCTGCAGGGTGTACAGGCGGGCCAGGTCATGGCAGCGGCGGTCTTCCTGCCACTGGCGTACTTCATGCCCAGCGAGGCCTTCAATGACTGGGGCTGGCGCATTCCCTTCCTGATGAGCGCCATCGTGCTGATCGCCGGTTTCATCATCCGCAAGGAAGTGCATGAAACCCCGGCATTCGTGAAGGAAGAGAAACAGGACAAAGTGGCCAAGTCGCCGATCAGCGAAGCGTTCCGCCACAGCTGGAAGCACATGGTGCTGGTGATGTTCATGGCCCTGATGAACGTGATTCCGGTAGTCGCCACCATCTTCGGTGCGGCCTACGCGGTGCAGCCGGCCTATGGCATCGGCTTCGACAAGAGCGTCTACCTGTGGATCCCCGTGGTCGGCAACATCGTCGCGGTACTGGTGATTCCGTTCGTCGGCAACCTGTCGGACAAGATCGGCCGCCGCCCGACCATGATTGCCGGCTGCCTGGGCTCGGGCCTGCTGGCGTTCGTCTACCTGTATGCGATCAGCATTCAGAACGTGCCACTGGCATTCATCACCTCGATCGTCATGTGGGGCATGGTCTACCAGGGTTACAACGCGGTATTCCCAAGCTTCTACCCTGAGTTGTTCCAAACCCGCTACCGCGTTTCGGCCATGGCCATTGCGCAGAACATCGGCACCATGCTGACTGCCATGTTGCCGGCGCTGTTCGCCCTGGTTGCGCCACCCGGCTCGGACAACATCCCGCTGGTGGTCGGTGGGCTGGCGTTCTTCATCACTTGCGTGTGTGCCCTGGCGGCCTACATTGCCCCGGAAACCCATCGCCTGGCGATGGAAGACCTGGGTAACCCGCAGGCCAAGCCGATGGAAAAGGAAGCCTATGAAGCCAGCCGCAAAGGCAGCGTCCAGGCGGTAAGCCACTGACAGGCGCGGGGCCGCAAAGCGGCCCCAGCCATTTCAGCCCTGAACCACGCCCTGCAAGCGCGCCCACAGCCGCTCCACATCGCCCCGCTCGGTCGGCAAGGCGCCGATCGACAGCCGTACCATCCAGCGGCCATCCAGCGTCGCCGGGGTCACGTAGGCATGACCGCTGGCGTTGAGCCGCTGCGCCCAAGCCTGGGTGTACGTGTCCAACGCCTCGCCCTCCAGCCCCTGCGGCCGATGACGAATGCACAAGGTCTGCAACTGCACGGGCGCCAACAGCTCCCAACCTTGCGCAGCGCTGACCTGCCCTGCCAGCCAGCGGGCATTGTCCAGGTCGCGTCGCAGCCGCGCCTGCAACGCTTCCACGCCCTCGCTGCGCAACATGAACCACAGTTTCAACGCACGGAACCGGCGCCCCAGCGGGATGCCCCAGTCGCGCAGGTTCTTCACCTCGCCATCCACTGCCGACTGCAGGTAGCTGGGGTTGGTGCTCATCACCCGGATCAGGTGCTGCGGGTCACGCACGTAATAGATCGAGCAATCGAACGCCACGCCCAGCCACTTGTGCGCGTTGACCACCACCGAGTCGGCCAGCTCGATGCCGTCCCACATCCAGCGGCATTCCGGCAGGATCATCGCCGAACCGGCCATGGCCGAGTCGACGTGCAGCCACAGGCCGTGGGCCTGGGCGATTTCGCCGATCGGGCGCAGCGGGTCCAGGGCTGTGGTGGTGGTGGTGCCGGTGGTGGCCACCACGGCGCAGGGCTGGTTGCCGGCAGCCAGGTCCTGCTCGATGGCCGCCTGCAAGGCCTGCGGCCGCAGCGCGTAGTGTTCGTCGGTGGGGATCAGGCGGATGTTGCCACGCCCGAAACCGGCCAGCAGCGCGGCCTTGTCCACCGAGCTGTGGGCGTGGGCACTGACATACACGATCAATGGCTTGGCTTCGGCCTGCAGGCCACCCCGCACCAAAGCGTAACCGGTGGCGCGTTCGCGCGCGCTGATCAACGCCACCAGGGTGCTGGTCGAGGCGGTGTCCTGGATGACCCCGCTCCATTGGCCGGACAAATCCAGCAACCGGCGCAGCCAGTCGAGGGTGGTTTCTTCCAGTTCGCTCAGGGCCGGGCTGGACTGCCATGACAGGCCCAGCACACCCAGGCCAGTACTGAGGAAGTCACCCAGTACCGAGGACAAGGTGCCATTGGAGGGGAAGTAGCCATAGAAGTCAGGGTGCTGCCAGTGGGACAGGCCAGGCATGAGCAGTGCGTTCACGTCGTCGAGAATGGCCTCGAAGGGTTCACCTTGCTGGGGGGCTTGCCCTGGCAAGGCGGCCTTGAGGTAACCGGGTTCGACCTGGGCCATGACCGGGCGCTCGCCCACGGTCTGGCGGTAGTCGGCGATCAGGTCGATCAGCTGGTGGCCGTATTGGCGGAATTGTTCAGGGGTCACGCGGGCTCTCCTTTGGGTCATCCGTAGCCTGTTATGGCCCTATCGCAGGCAAGCCAGCGCCCACAGAACAGGACGCTGGCTTGGACAGGGCCAGCGCAGGCGACACAATGCCCCCAGTCTAGGCGCCTATGCCCAGACGAATAACCCCATGTCGCGCATAGTTGCTATGGCAAACGCGCATGCCCACCCTGCACGCCGAACTGCGACTGGCGCCACAACTCGAATACCCGGTTGCGTAACCAGCGGTGCTCGGCCGAGGCCTGCAAACGCTGGTGCCACACCACCCAGTAGCGCTGGCTATGGTCGATAAAGCCCAGCGGTCGCCAAGCCAGGCCATGCAAGCGGCTCAGTTGCCGGGCGATGTGCTCGGGGACGGTGGCCACGGCCTGGCTGCCGGCAACCACCTTGACCGTGGCGCAGAAGAACGGCACCTCCAGGCTGACCCGCCGCTGCAGGCCCTGGGCGCGCAGGTGGCGGTCGATGAAGCTGTCCTTGTCGCCGCCACCGGAAATCCGCACGTGCTTGTGCGCCAGGTAGTCCGCCTGGCTGAGGGTGGCTTGCGCCGTCAACGGATGATCGCGGCGCATCAGGCACACCGCGCGGTCCTCACCCAGCAGGCGCCCGTGCAGGTTGGGTGGCGACTCGTCGAACAGCGTGGTCGCCAGGTCGATCTCGCCGCTGGCCAGCAAGGCGTACTGGCCGGCCTGCCAGGTGCGGTATTCCAGGGAAACCCCCGGCGCTTCCTGTTCCAGCGCAGCCACCAGCAACGGCAGCATGTGTTCGGCCACGTAGTCCGAGGCAGCCAGGCAGAAGCGCCGCTCGCAGCGGGCCGGGTCGAAGACTGCAGGCTGACGCAGGGCCTGCAGCTCTTCAAGCACTTGTCGCAGGGGCTCGACCAAGGTTTCGGCGTGTTCGCTGAGCACGTAGCCACGGCCTTGGCGGACCAGCAAGGGGTCGCCGAACGCTTCGCGCAGCAGGGCCAGCTGGCGGCTGAGGGCCGGCTGGCTGACGCCGAGGCGCTCGGCAGCGTGGCTGAGGTTCTTCAGCTGCAGCAGGTGGTCGAGGGTGCGCAGGTGGGCGAGGCTGAGGGAGGCGAAGGTGGGGTTCATCGGGTTCGGCTCCGGACCGCTGCGAGGGCTTCGCCCTCGTTTCGCGACACAAGCCCGCGCCTACAGAAGCGGCCTTGCGACGCGATGGGCCGCAAAGCGGCCCCAATTGCACAGATCAGTCGGTCAGACCAACATAAACATTCTGCACATCATCGTTCTCGTCGATCGCTTCGAGGAACGCTTCAACCTCAGCCAGCGCTTCGGCGCTCAGGCTGGCCGCGCTCACCGGGTTTTTCGGGGTATAGCCGATTTTCGCCGAGGTCACGGTGAAGCCATGCTCGGGCAGGGCCTTCTGCACCGCGTCCAGGTCGGTAGTGTCGGTAATGAACAGGGTCGAGCCCTCTTCTTCACCTTCTTCGAAGTCCTGGGCGCCGGCTTCGATCGCGGCCATTTCCGGGTCGGCATCGCCTTCGGGGGTGGCTTCGATCAGGCCGACATGGTTGAAGTCCCAGGTCACCGAACCGCTGGCGCCCAGCTGGCCCTTGCGGAACAGCACGCGGATCTGCGCAACGGTGCGGTTGACGTTATCGGTGAGGCACTCGACGATCAGCGGCACCTGGTGCGGGGCAAACCCTTCGTAGCTGACGGCATGGTACTGCACGGCCTCGCCGTCCAGGCCAGCGCCTTTCTTGATGGCACGTTCCAGGGTTTCACGGGTCATCGAGGCTTTCTTGGCCTGGACGATGGCCAGACGCAGGCGCGGATTCATGTCCGGGTCGGCGCCAGATTTGGCCGCAATCTGAATTTCCTTGGCCAGCTTGCCCATGATCTTGCCCTTGGCATTGGCAGCTGTTTCTCTATGCTTGGCTTTCCACTGTGCGCCCATGTCGACTCTCTTTGTTTCAGCGGCCGGTTCAGGAAGCGACCGGCCAAAAGTGGGTGCAGTTTATACGCCCTCGCGCATGGGTTCGACAAGAAATCTCATCAGCCTCGATCCGCTTGCCTGCCGCCCTGGCAGCCGCCTGGCGCTGAACTGCCCCTAGCGCGTAGCGATCACGAACAGCCTCGGGAACGGCAACAGCACCTTGCCATCGGTGGCCGGCGGATAGTCGCGCTGCATGGCCTGCAGGTACATCTGCAGGAAATCACCCTGCGCGCGCTCATCGAGCCTGGCCAGGTAAGGGCGCAAAGCCGAGCCTTTGAACCACTCCACCACCGCCTCGGCGCCGCCCACCAGCGGGTGGTGATAGGTGGTGCGCCATACATCGACCCGCGCGCACAGCGGGCTGAGCAGGTCGTAGTAAAAGGCCGCCCCGTGCCGTGGCGGCAGTTGCAGGTCGGCGAACTTCGCGGCCCACGGGCCCTGGCTGGCAATCTCGCGCAATTGCCGGTGGGCCGGCTCATCGAGGTTGTCCGGGGTCTGCACCGCCAGGCTGGCGCCTTCGCTCAACTGGCGCACCAGGTGCGGGTACAGCTTGGCATGCTCGGGCACCCACTGCAGGGAGGCGTTGGCAAGGATCAGGTCCTGCGGCTCCGGGGCCGACCAGCCGCTGATGTCGGCAACCACCGTGCGCACCCGGGGGATGCACAAGCGCTTGCGTTCCCGGGCCTTGGCAATCATGTCCGGGTCGCTGTCCAGCGCCGTTACCTGGGCATCGGGGTAACGTTGCAGCAGTACCTCGGTGGAATTGCCAGGGCCGCAACCCAGGTCGGTGGCGTGGCGTACCGGGCGTGACGGCACGGCGGCGAGCAGGTCGCGCACGGCGCGGGTACGTTCGTCTTCGAACAGCGAATACTGGGTGGCGGACCAGGCCATGTGCAGCTCCTCCAGGCGGGTGATAGGTGGAGCATACGCCATGTGGCGGCCGGCGCGTTCGTTGCGGCACACGCAATGAACTGTCTGGCTGGGTGCAGGGTCATCTGCTGTATGCGCACCCACCTGAAAACCTATATCGCCATTGCCATCCTGGCCCTGATCGCGGCCGCCGCCCTGCTCGGCTCACCGTGGATGAACCAGCGCTTTCACATGCCCGCTGAAAAAACCCAGGCCCAACAACGCGAAACGGCCGGGTCCACACGGGAGCCGGCCGTTTCCAAGCGCGAGTGACGCTTAGTGCTGCTTGCTGCCAGAGCGGATCTGGTGCACCACACCCATGGCCACCACGATGGCCGCCGCCACACCGGTGGAGATCACCAGGATCTGGTAGTCAGGCATGAAGGCCATGGTGACCAGTGCCGCCACGATGAAGGCGATGACCAGGTAGGTCAGCCAGGGGAACAGCCACATCTTCAGGCGCACTTCCTTGCCCTCGGCGATCAGCTTGCGGCGCATGCGCAGCTGCGAGAAAGCGATCACCAGGTACACCAGCAGGGCAATCATGCCAGTGGTGTTCATCAGGGTTTCCAGCACGTCTTTCGGGCGCAGGGTCTCGCTGAAGTTGATCAACGCGCAGACCACAGCCACGGCGCACGAACCCATGATCGCGTACACCGGTACACCGGTGCCGGCGCGGGTGATCTTGAAGAACGACGGTGCATCGCCCCGCTGGGCCAGCGAGAACAGCATGCGCGAAGCGGTGTAGTGGCCCGAGATCAGGCAACTGCTGACCGAGGTCAGTACCACGAAGTTCATCAGCAGCTCGGCGTACGGCACGCCCAGCAGCTCCAGGGTACGGCGGTAGGCGCCATAGCCGGAAACCCCCAGGTGCGGGTCGTTCCACGGTACCAGGCAGACGATCAGGAAGATCGAACCGACGTAGAACAGGCACACCCGCCACACCACCGAGTTGGTCGCCTTGACGATCTGAGCAGCAGGGTCTTTGGCTTCAGAAGCGGCAATGGTGACGATTTCTGCGCCGAGGAAGGCGAACATCACCCCCAGCAAGGCGCCGATGACCGTGGTAATGCCGTTGGGCATGAACCCTTCGGCGGTGAGGTGGCTGATGCCACGCACTTCACCGAATTGCCAGACATTGGTTACCGCAGCGGTACACACGATCAGGAAGCAGACGATCGCGATCACCTTGATCAGGGCGAACCAGAACTCGAACTCACCGTAGTGCTTGACGTTGAAGAAGTTGACGGTGATCAGCAACAGGGTCGTGGCCAGCACGAACACGTTGACGCTCACATCCGGGAAGAACCCATGCAGGATCTTGCCGGCTACGTAAGCTTCCCAGGCCATCAGAATGACCCAGTACCACCAGTACAGCCAGCCAATGGTGAAGCCGGCCCAGCGGCCGATGGCGCGGTCGGCGTAAGTGGAGAACGAGCCGGTATCAGGCGAGGAAGTCGCCATTTCACCGAGCATGCGCATGATCAGCACCACCAGGATGCCGCCTGCCAGATAGGCCAGGACAGCGGCTGGGCCGGCGCTGTGGATCACGCTGCCGGAACCGACGAACAAGGCGCCGCCAATAACCCCGGCGATCGACATCATCGTCAGGTGGCGCGACTTCAGCGAGGCACTGAGCTTGCTCTCGTGCCCGCTTTTCGCGGTGGTGGTAGTGGATGTTGCGTCCATCAGTTGTGTACCCCGTGCTTCTTTTTATCCAAGGAAAACCGTGAAACCCCGATGGCTGGCGGTTTCACCTGTACATCAGTGCTAATGCGGGCAGGATGGTGTGCGCGAACACACGCAGGCCTTCCATGGCGGCCTGCTGACGCGCCCCAGGGCTGGCGCCTGGCGCGAACTGAACATGCTATTGGTGGCGATATCTGACACCTAATGTAAAAATGTCCGACGCAGAGAGCCATGCACAGTGGCATCAAACTCGCACTGCACTGTACAGGTCGCCTATGCAGTACACCCTGCAATTGCCTGGCGATACGCACCCTGAAGGCCCCGAATGCTCGAACTACATCCAGACTCCTCGACCCCGTTGGTGAACCAGATCATCGACGCGCTGCGCGAGCTGATCGATAACCAGACCCTCAAGCCTGGCGCCAAGGTGCCCTCGATTCGCGCCTTTGCCGCGAGCTACTCGGTGAGTACCTTCACCGTGGTCGAGGCATACGATCGCCTGGTGGCCCAGGGCTTGCTGGTGAGCCGGGGCAATGCAGGTTTTTTCGTCAACCGCGCGGCAGCCGAGCTGCTGGATCAGCACAACGCCGAGGCCGACACCAGTCGACCAACGTTCAACTCCGAGTGGTACCTGCAACAGATCTTCGAGATCCGTCAGTTGCCCTACAAACCCGGATGTGGCTGGCTGCCCAACGACTGGATGTACGAAGAGGGCCTGCGCCGTGGCCTGCGCCAGGTGGCTGGCAGCCCGCTGGAACTGTCGGGGTATGGCGACCCCATGGGCCTGCCGGAGCTGCGTGCACTGACCGCGCAGAACCTGCAGCAGGAACTGTCGATAGTGGCCAACCCGGCGCAGCTGATGCTGACCCACGGCGCCAGCCAGGCGCTGGACCTGGCCGCACGCACGCTGGTCCGGCCGGGGGACGTGGTACTGGTGGACGACCCGGGCTACCCGAACCTGATGAGCATCTTGCGTACCCAGGGCGCGACGCTGGTCGGCGTCCCGCGTACCCCGGCGGGCTACGACCTGAACCAGTTGGAGCAGTTGCTCGCCCATCACCGCCCGACGGCGTTCTTCACCCAGCCGCATTTGCACAGCCCGACCTGCTCGCGCACCCCGCTGCCGCAGCTGCACCGGCTGTTGCAGCTGGCCAGCCAGCACGGCTTCCGCCTGGTCGAGAACAACCTGTACGCCGACATGGTCGCCGAGCCGCAGCCCTGCCTGGCCAGCCTCGACCACCTGCAGCAGGTGGTGTACGTAGGCAGCTACTCGAAGAGCATTTCGCCCAATGTGCGCGTCGGCTATATGCTGGCCAACCCCGAGCTGATGCAGAAGCTGCTGCAGCTGAAAATGCGTTCGGGCCTGACCACATCGCAGGTGATGGAGCGTGTGGTCTATGCCGCGGTGATCGACGGCCGCTGGCGCAAGCATCTCAAGCGTCTGCGCCAGCGCCTGGCCGAAGCACATCAGGAAGTTGGTCGGCATCTGCATCGATTGGGCTTCGAATTGTTCATCGAATCCGACGAAGGCATGTACATCTGGACCCGCCATCCGGCACTCCCGGACAGCGCGGCATTGCTGGACGACGCGCTGGAGAAAGGCATCATGCTCGGGCCTGGGCAGTTGTTCATGGTCGATGCCAAAGCCACCGGCTGGATGCGCTTCAACGTGGCGTTCAGCACCGACCCGGCGATGTGGGAGTTGCTGGAGAAAGTGTTGGTCAAGCATGTGCGTCGGGCTGGGCTTTAAGCCATACCGATCGTGTGAACTTGAGATCGAGCGCCGCCCGCGCGGCGCATCGCGAGCTGCGCTCGCTCCTACGTTT